>Ga0307995_1001432_pt1 | contig 14911 bp, 15 predicted proteins | sample EllFjometagen262_FD_203132 | JGI IMG/M metagenome (GOLD analysis project Ga0307995, IMG submission 203132) | Marine microbial communities from Ellis Fjord, Antarctic Ocean - #262 | ecosystem: Environmental > Aquatic > Marine > Unclassified | place: Southern Ocean | collected 2014-11-02
GGCTGATTCCAGTTTAAACTCGGGACTAAAGTTGGGTCTTCTCTTACGCGTCATATTGTCACCTAATAGGTTGAGATGCATAATAACACCTCTATTTAGGTGGCCAAATTAACTATGCCACTACAGAGATGCTTGAACGATGAGAAGAGTGGTGCATTCAATATTAGCGTTTTTCCTTCTGTTAATTAGCAGCCTCGCTTCTGCGCAGCTGCCTAGGTTGCCCACGTCTACTAATATACTTCACATACCTGTTCTCGAAGCACGGATAGATGAAGACGTTTCCTATTTCGAGATAGACCTCCAGGCCTCAGAAGACTACAGCGCCTTCAGTTTGGCAGGCGCGGTCGAACTAGACCTGCTCACTTATGATCGAGACGACTGGAAGCACTGGGAAGACTTTGACGGCGATTGCCAGAACACGAGGCATGAATTGCTCATAGCAACCAGCGAAGTGCCTGTCACCTTCACGTCAACCACAGGTTGCACCGTGGCAACCGGACAATGGCTTGACCCATACACGGGCGATACATACACACTTGCGAGTGACCTAGATATTGACCACGTGATACCCCTGAATTATGCACACCTACATGGCGGCTCTGTTTGGTCAGCTTTCGTTAAGAAGCTGTTCGCTAATGATCCGGAGAATTTGCTTGCCGTTGACGACGGAGAGAATCAATCTAAGAGCACCAAAGGTCCGAGTGAATGGATGCCGCCCGATGAGAGTTACCAATGTGAGTATGCAAGGCAGTGGGACTTCTTAATGAATAAATATGAGCTGGTTTTGGGTGCGGAGGATTTGGAGACGATCGGTCTAGTGTTGGGGGCTTGTCCTTAGGTATACGGGCATGCGAAAGTTAAAATCGATGGAGCAAGCACAACGTTTTTTAGGTGTGCACGCAGCGGCCAGTTGAACACTATCGTTGAATTCTTCGCCCGTGCTGAGTCATGTTGTTTCTTCAGTATTTAGAGTGAACGAAGCGGGCTCTCTAATTCATGTATGCTTAGTCTTTTGTTGGTTCCTTAGTACAATCGCCGCTAGTATGGCCGTGGCTAGCTCGTACAGAAGAGCGCCATACGTATAGGCAGTTACCGAATCTACAGTCGTCAACGATGAATATAGCCGTCCTAGCGCAAGTGTCCCAATTCCCAATACGAGCAGCACAAGACCAGCACGATAAAAATCAGAATTCACGGCAGCTAACAAACAGAATAACCCAATGCCCGTCTGCAAGCCTCCGTACATTGCTCCTATTTCTGCAACGGCGTCACCATTGGTCATTTCCAAACCTCCAATTCCAGCAGGTATTTCAGGAAAGAAGAAACTGACGAGTCCATAGCCCGTAAAGAGCAGAGCAGAAACCCAAAGTAAAGTTTTACCTAACATCGGGGTTGCCTCCCGCTTTGAACGCAAGAATGGCGCGTTCTCGCGCAAATGTATGGTCTACCATCGGCGCTGGATAATTCGCGGATATTTCTGCTCCAGCGCTATGAATAAACTTCTTTTGAAGGGGCTCTAGTTCGGGAACGTAATGTCGAATAAAATCTCCTTCAGGGTCAAACCGTTGAGCTTGTCTAGTCGGATTAAAAATCCTAAAGTAAGGCGCCGCATCAACTCCGGTAGATGCACTCCACTGCCATCCGCCGTTATTGGACGCAAAATCGCCATCTATCAAGTTCTGCATAAACCATCTTTCTCCCCATCGCCAATCGATCAATAGATGTTTGCTTAAAAACATTGCAGTAACCATACGCAAACGATTGTGCATCCAACCGCAAGTTAACAGTTGACGCATACCGGCATCAACTAATGGATAGCCAGTTTGACCTTTGCACCACTTTTCAAACTCCTTATGATCGTGGCGCCAGGGTATATGGCTGGTGTTCTCACGATAAGCTTTGTGCATGCTGATACGAGGGAAATGATAAACTGTATGTCTGTAAAATTCCCGCCACAGCAATTCATTTTGCCACGTTTCTACACCGGTATCATCAAAATGCCGCTGCGCTTTTCGCCAGCACTCGGCTACAGAAATTACTCCCCCGGTTAGGTAAGCTGATAACTGGCTCGTGGCGTTTAAGGACGGTATATCGCGCCTACACTTATAAGTTGAAATCTGAGTTTGCACGAATTTCTCCAGCCGCGCTTCGGCAACTGCCTCGCCTGCCGGCCAATCACAACCCCATTTCCGCTGAGGCTGAGGCCAGCTGATTTCATCCAATTCACATTGCCGCTCTAAAATTGAAGTTGGAGGTAATGTCACAACATTCCCAATCGGTGTGACCTGGTCTGGAGAAAACGATGGATTGCTCTGAATTGAAACAAGTGCTTTTCTGGCGAAAGGTGTAAAAACCTTAAAAGGCAAAGCCGATTTATTCAGTGCCGATAGCGGAGGTACAAGCAACTGGTCATCGAAGTACGCTACTCCAACCCCTTGTTGTGAGCACACTTCACCCACCAACTCATCGCGGCGCATTTCATTCAATGGAAGTTCGCGATTGTAATGCAATTGCGAGACGTTCATGCGGCCAAACAACTGCTGCAGGAGTTTAGGTATTTCTCTATAGTCAGCTACCTGGAAAAACAGTAAATCCACATTTAGCTTTCGAAGCTCTTTTTCCAATTCAATCAGATTACGGCGCCAAAAATCTAGTTTAATAGGTGCGTCATCATGCTGCTGCCATTGATCCGGAGTAGCAATGTAGATGGCACGGGTAGGACCTGAAGCCAGCGCATTTGACAGGGCGGGGTTGTCTTTCGCCCGCAGGTCAGTTCTAAACCAGCACAACTGTGTTTGCATAATTAGTGACTTTAACTCAGAAGCAATGTGTACCGATTTAGATGCTATTGCGCAGGCTCAAATCTTCGGGGTAGGGGCTCAAAAATGCCTGCCTTTCTATGTAGCTATTAGGGTGACTGTGGAAAAACCCCTTCATAAGAGTGATGGGAACAATGATCGGCAAGATGCCGAGCCGATATTTCTCGATCGCGCCTCCCAGAGTCTCGGTTTCTTTGCGGTCAAGTTTGGTTTTCAAATAGCCCTGCAGATGCATTAATACATTCGTGTTAGTTTTTCGCGAGGCTTTTCGCGCTAGGGTTTCCATGAACAATGTGAAATATTCATTGCCCAGTTTTTCGATGTCCGCCGTATCAGCACTAGCCAACATTCGGCCAAGCTTCACGCATTGGTCAGAGCTGTGCGCCATCAATGTGTATTTGTAGCGGCTGTGGAAATCCAAGAGCTTGCTGATTCTCAAGCCCTCCTTTTTTATCTGTTGCCAATCGTGATAGGCAAAAACTCGCTGAATGAAATTCTCTTTCAGTACCGGGTCAGAGAGGCGTCCGGCTTCTTCAACCGGGAGTGAAGGATAATTCTCCATGATCACAGCGGCGAAAATACCAGTGCCCGGGTTTTCGTTCGGCATCCCGGTTTCTCTATATACCTTTACTCGAAATACGCCGCAGCTCGGTGAGCCCTTTGTAAAAATGTAGCCACAAATATTTTTCAAGTGCGGTAAGGTCTGTTCTCCGTATTCCTTCAGTCTCTCAGTAACATCTATATTGGGATTGTCCACTCCTACAGCGCGAGGCTTCTCCGGGTCGCCTACCAGTCGTATCGGCTTTCTCGGCACCCCCAATCCAATGCCCACCTCTGGGCAAAAGGGTTTAAATTGGAAATACCTGCCTAACTCTTTAGTGCAAACCGCTGAGTGCTTGTGCCCACCATTAAAGCGAACTTCTTCGCCTAGCAAGCAACTACTGATTCCAATATTGATTTTTGGCATTTATCTCAACCCTATTGTGCAAATGACTTGGTTATTACGGGAATCTAATCTCACAATCCTCTTGCCAATGATGCAGGGGATGCTGGAACTGATTCCACCTCGATCATTACTTCATTTCTACGCAGAAAGGGCAGCACATAAGGTGCGTCATAGGCAGCCGATTCAACCACACCAATTGATTCGACAGCAGTCGATTCAAGGCCTTCAAGTAATTGCGCTTTATGTTTCTCATAATTGCCTTCAGTCCATCTCCCTGAGTAACGGACCACTGCCATAAGCTGGCCAGGCACCGGTCGCAGTACTATACGTTCATCTGTAGGCAAGGGAGCGGTTGCCATTGTAAATTTGCTGGGAAGCATGAAAGCTATGTTCCAGCCTTCAGGGGTTTCAACTCGTTGCACCGGTGCTGTCATGGCAATATCCTCACTGGCAGCCGTTTGTTGCACAGGTGCAGTCATCTCGATGTCCGATTGGCCGCTGTTGTTGCCGGTGATATAGCGGAATAGTCTCATAAAGCCCTCGTTAGAGGCCGACCGATAGCTGGAGGAGTTATCCACGAATGTTTCCGCGATAAGATAGGATTCATATTGTCGATATTCCACTATCTCATCCTTGTAAACGACAGCGTATTTCGGACTCTCGATAGCGAACGCTTCAGTTGAAATGAAAAGCAATATAAGACTAAGCGCGGATAGATATTTCGAATTGAATAGAGTGTTCATTTTCCCCCCAGTTGATAGCTACATAGATAGCAATAACTACGACAGAAAGTGGGTGACGGATCAGTTTCCGAAACAGGCATGTACTTCAGCGAAAAATCGCGGCGTTCCCTTAACGTTGAGATCGGATATTTTGGCAAGCTGATGTAAATCAATTCGAGCAGAAATCAGCTTACATTGATTGGCTAAGCGGGGCAGCGGGGGGCTATTGTTCAGAATGTCTCAGGACTTTTAGAGCGCAAAACTGGCCTAAGCTTTAACAGTAAAACCTTTGACTGGAGTATTAAGATTGTTGCGCGATGGTTTTGCGAAACCGGTAACGATGGATCGGGTTGAACAGGCGTGCCACGCCTCGGGTAAAAGTTAGCGGACTGTCCAGAACCGCAAAGCAGAGACAGCCTTCCTCGCTAACAGGTTGGTGTTCATCCTTGCCACTTCTGATGATAAAGTCAGCGGCTTCATAGGTTCCCGATTCATCGCTAAAGCTGCCATCGATTACCAGAGTTATCTCGCTGCCCTGATGTTTATGCACCGGAGTCTGACTGCCAGGGCTCATATAGATAAATTCACACTCCGTTTGGGTGTCGATATCGACCTTGGCCTGACTGATGCCTCCAGCCAGCTTCTTCCATACCAGCCCTTCGCTAGCCGCCTTTGCAAGAACCTGTGGCAATGTAAAACTGTGATCCAACATGTGAATCTCATTTATTGGAGATTTCTGTGCTATTGAAGAATCATTGCTGTCTACTTGCGGCTGGTCGACGATGTCGGCTATCAGGTGCGAAAAATCGGGCGTTTTTTCCTCGGATGAATTTTGCGCCCAGGAATTAGCTATACTTAATTCCAGTTCAGCAAACTTGAGTTTGCAGCTTTGACACAACTCCAAATGAGCGGATAAAGCGACACTCCAACCTGTTGAAAGATTTCCCTGTGCATAGTCATTCAGTATTTCTGTCGAGGGATGACAGCCTAGATCGATATTCATTGATCAACCCCAATAAGTTTTCTTAATTTCGAAACAGCCAAACGAAGCCTAGACTTCAGAGTCCCTAATGGAATCTCCAATACAGCAGCTGCTTCTTCGTGAGTTCGGTCGAGAACATAAATCTGCTCGATAGCCGCTTTTTGTAAATCTGGCAGTTGGTCACAATAACTAGCAATTATTGCTTTCTCAGCTGCCAAACTGCCTTGTCCTTCATGCGCAGATTCTGAGTCTGCAGCGCCTTCCTGAGGCCAAATGTCATCTGCGGTTACGCATTGTGGTTGACGTTTTAACTTGCGCAACATATCGAAACAGCGGTTTCTGGCGGTTGTGAATATCCAGCTCTGTGCCGTCCCGCGATCTAGATCATATAGGCGTGCCTTGCGCCACACGTTCAACATAGCCTCTTGCACAAGGTCATTGGACAGCTGCTCGTTGCGAGTTATTTTCATGCCCAGTGCGAAGATTCTTCTGGAATAGCGCTGAAACAGAAGGTTGAAGGCCTCTGCATCCTGAGAATTACCCGTCGCGATCAATAAAGCTTCATCGCTGTCAGGATCTCTGTTTGTGCTGGGTGTCTGGGTCTGGTCTGCATTGCTCGCAGCCGATCCCCCAGTTTCAGTTAGGGACTTGATATTTAGGTAGTCCTCGTTGCGGATTGCACTGTGCATACTAATACAAACGTACTGTTGGCGGTATTAGATCACCCGTTTACCAAAAACAGTGAACAGTGATCCAAAACCGGCCAAAAACCGTAACTTATTGCAACTAACACGATAAGGACATGAGCTGATGAGATCAATCCCCATCTTGAAATCGGCATCAACAGTATCCAGTGGAGAATACATTGCTGATCGAGTGAAGTCTGCCTATCAGGCGCTGGGTACTGGTGATCTCCGTTCTCTGGAATCTCTTTATACTGAAGATGTGCATTTCGAGGACCCAGCCCATGCGTTGCAAGGGCGTAAAACTCTCATGGGCTACTTCGCGTCACTGTTCAAGAACCTGGACAGCTGTAGGTTCAAGTTTCACCAAACCATAATCGGTGACACCGATATTTTCATGTCGTGGACAATGTTCATCTCACATCCAAAATTGCGAAAAGGCGAGACTATTCGGGTCGAAGGAGGGAGTCTTTTGAAAACCCGACACGGAAAAATTTTTTATCATCGAGACTACTTCGATATGGGTGCGATGCTCTATGAGCAGCTGCCAGTGCTTGGTGTAATTATACGGCAGATAAAACAGCGTCTGGGTCAATGAATATTCTTATTACAGGAAGCAGTTCCGGCATTGGCCTGCAGCTGGCGCGGGACTACCTTGCGCAATCAAATACGGTTTACTGTTGCGGCAGAAATGTAGCCAAATTAGAGACGCTGAAGCGCGAATTCCCAGACTTTGCCCAGATTGTATGTTTCGATATGCAGAATCGTGACGATTGCAAAACCGGCTTATCAATGTTGCCGGCGCTGGATCTGGTCATTCTTAATGCAGGAACCTGCGAATACATTAATGCCACCAGCTTTGATTCCGAAATGTTTGAGCGGGTTGTCAAAACCAATCTGATTGGTACCGCTAATTGTCTTGAATTTTTAATTCCAAAGATCAAGTCTGGTGGCAAGCTCGCACTTATGGGCAGTAGCTCCAGCTATCTGCCTTTACCTCGAGCAGAAGCTTATGGTGCTTCAAAGGCCGCCATTGAATATCTTGCGAAGACCCTTGCAATTAGTTTGAAATCGATAGCTGTCCGCGTCAGCTATATCGCTCCCGGTTTTGTCCAAACACCCTTGACCGAACTTAATGACTTTCCAATGCCTATGAGTGTTTCGGTTGAATATGCGTCCGAAAAAATTCGCTCAGGATTGAGCAAGAATAAAGCCGAGATAAATTTTCCACTTACCTTCACTTGGGTTCTGAAGACCATCCGAGCGCTTCCTGTCGGCATGCAGAGGCTATTGATCGCAAAATTGTTGCGACCCGGCGCCGTAGCAGCGGAACCTGGATAAAGCATCATGAAGCCACAGAGAATAGCAATTATAGGTAGTGGAATTTCCGGTTTAACAGCGGCTCACTTGCTTAGCAGAGAGCATGAAGTAACCGTGTTTGAATCCAGTGACTATATCGGCGGGCATACACATACGGTGCCGGTTGAGTTGAATGGCAATAGTTTCCAAGTAGATACTGGATTCATTGTTTGCAACGACCGCAATTACCCCAATTTCCTGAAATTTATGGATCAACTGAATGTAAGCATTCGGCCTACTGATATGAGTTTTAGCGTCCGCAATAACACAATGGATCTTGAGTACAACGGTCACAGCCTTAACACCTTGTTTTCGCAGCGCAGCAACTTACTCAGCCCTTATTTCTATAAGTTAATTGGCGAAATACTTAGATTCAACAAGGCCAGTAAGCTGGCTATCGAAGAGGGATCAATCAGCGCAATTACTTTGAACGAATTCGTTGCGCAACAGCAATTTAGTACCGTTTTTAAGGATAACTACCTTTTGCCCATGGTTGCAGCTATCTGGTCCTGTAGCGCAGATCAGGCTGGAAGTTTTCCGCTGGAGTTCTTCCTGAAGTTTTTCCATAACCATGGATTGCTGGATATCAAGAACCGTCCGCAATGGCATGTACTTGAAGGTGGCTCCAGCAGCTATATCGAACCGATGACTGCCGGCTTTCGCGATCGAATCAAGTTAAACACGCCAGTGCTTGAGGTCTCACGTACTGACGAGCTGATTAAAGTGCTAACCACCGATAGCGTAGAGGAGTTCGATCAAATTGTCATGGCCTGCCATAGTGACCAGGCGCTGAATTTATTGCATCAACCCACAGCCAATGAAGAGCTGATTCTTGGAGCGATGGGCTATCAAGATAATGACGTAGTCCTGCACCACGATGAATCCATAATGCCGTGCAAACCATTGTCATGGGCAAGTTGGAATTTCTTGACAGGAGAGGACAAAAGCAACGAGCCTCCACTGGTTACCTACTGCATGAATATTCTGCAGGGGATAAACAGCCCTGACCCTTTACTAGTTTCATTGAATGCACGACATAAGCTTGATCCTAAAAAAATATTGCGGGAGTTCAGTTACGAGCACCCCGTCTTCTCAACAGAATCTATGGCGGCCCAGAAGCGTAGGAAAGAAATTTGTGGTATCGACCGCATCCACTACTGTGGCGCCTATTGGTACAGCGGATTTCATGAGGATGGCGTGCGTAGTGCCTTAGACGTATGTGAACGGTTTGGAATAACTCTATAAACCATTTTTGAAACCGATTATGAAAACCGAAATCTTAAATCCGATTGAATTTGAAAGTGCTATCTATGAGGGGCGTATTCGACACCGCCGCTATATGCCAAATACCCATGAATTTGAATACCCAATATTCATGTTGTTGCTAAAGGCAGCTGAAATTCCCAAAGTAATACAAAGATTCTGGCAATTCGGCAGCAGTGCGTTGTGTTGGGCTCGATTCAGAAGAAAAGATTATATTGGAGGCAACAAAGGCGATCTTGACCAGGCAGTTAGAACCAAGATTGCAGAAAAACTAGGAAAGCAATCAACAGAAATCGAAGGAGAGGTCTATTTACTTGGCCATCTCCGATATTTCGGCTTCTACTTCAGCCCTTTGAATCTTTACTACCTTAAGCAAGAAGGCAAGTTCAGATATATGTTGGCCGAGGTGAGTAATACCCCCTGGAATGAAAAACATTACTATTTAATTGATTTACAAAAACCCCGGCGCCATTCAAAAGAATTTCATGTGTCTCCTTTTAACCCTATGGAACAGGATTATCAGTGGCGTGTGATTCCTCCAACTAGTGACAGAAAACACTGCCTGGTACATATCGACATATTTGGTAATGGCGAAAATCAAAAAAAGGTTTTCGATGCAACACTCGTTTTGAATCGTGTAGCACTAAACCAAAGGCAGCTGTGGCGCGTATTACTAACAACACCGATACAGACATTCAGCATGGCAGTTGGTATCTATTGGCAGGCTTTGAAGCTAATTGTCAAACGAACTCCGTATCATCCGCACCCAAACAAGAACAGCGCTAAAGCTAAAGAAGGAATGCTATGAATCAGGAACACTCGACATTGAATTTCGAAAACGCAATTGGGGCAGGAGAGAAGTCCTCGAAGTCGGTGGATTTTCTGCGAGCAGCGTTGTTGCGAGTACTGAGCAAAGCCCAGCATGGTCATTTCCTATTAAAAGAAAAAGGCCGAGTAATAGCAGAAGTTGGGGATAGAAATGCCAGCTTGCAAGCAGAAGTCGATGTTCTTGACACAAGAAGTTATGCAAGAGCCTTAGTGGGGGGTAATGCCGCCGCCGGGGAAGCTTTTGTTGATGGCTGGTGGACTTCACCTGACATAACACAGGTTACTCGGTTTTTTTCTCGCAATCTCGAAATGATGGATCATTGGGACAGCCGGTTTGGCTGGATCATGAAACCTTTCAGATATCTGAGATTGCTCGGTCGCGCAAATACTGCCCGACAGGCAAAACGCAATATCCTCGCCCATTACGATTTGGGCAACAACCTTTATCAGAGTTTTCTAGATGAGCGCATGCAATACTCCTCGGCAATTTTCAACAATCCGAGTGAAAGTCTATCGCAAGCTCAAATCAATAAGATGACACGCCTATGCGAGAAGCTTGAACTTTCCGACAAAGATCACTTGCTCGAAGTTGGTTCCGGCTGGGGCGGGCTAGCAATTTTTGCGGCTAAAAACTATGGGTGCAAGGTAACTACTACCACTATCTCCGATGAGCAATTTGATTTTGCGAAAGCATTGATTAGAAAGGAAGGCCTCGAAGATAAAATTGAGATATTAAATAAAGATTACCGTCTGCTGCAAGGACAGTACGACAAGATTGTTTCGGTGGAAATGATCGAGGCAGTCGGAAGAAAATTTTTGCCAAGCTTTTTTCAGAAACTGAATGGCTTGCTGAAACCCAATGGCTTGATTATGTTGCAGGCCATTACAATTGCCGACCAGCGCTTTGACTCGTATAGCCGAAACGAGGATTTTATTCAGAAACACATATTTCCAGGCGGTTTCCTGCCTTCCATTAGCCTGATGTCAGAGATAATTTCGAAGAAAACCGAGTTTATAATCAGGGACGTGCGTGACATCGGCCTGGATTACGCCCAGACCCTTGCACATTGGCGTGAAGCGTTTCTCGAGAAACAGCACGAGTTGCATGCGTTGGGTTACGAGGAGGAATTTAAGAACCTCTGGCTATACTATTTGGGCTATTGTGAAGGTGGCTTTCTGGAGCGCCGCATAAGCGCACAGCAACTGCTGGCAAGTAAGGCGCCACATCTATAGCGCTCCAATCTAGTGAAGCATGAGAATGAATTACAAAGTGCTTAGAAGATTTCTGATCGCTAAACCGTTCAATCTGATTGCCAATAACCTGATTTGGATTGGCTGCGTGATTGGTCGTGAACAAACTATTTGGTTAATCGGTCCCGCAGTAATTGTTTATGTGGCAATTTTAGTAAACACCCAAACTGTCAAGTTCTACCAAATAGCCATCCCTGCAATGATTGGTATTTCTGTTGATTCAGTTCTTACGCTGTTAGGCATTTACCAATTTGAGAATACCAGCCTGATACTTCCCTTGTGGCTGATAATTCTGTGGATAGCCTTCTCAACAACATTGACAAGCTCACTTCATATGCTGGGGAAAAACAAAATTATTGCAGTCGCTATTGGAAGTATTGGTATGCCCATTAACTATCTCGCAGGAGAACGCCTGGGCGCTGTTTATTTTGGGCAGTCTCACCTAGTGACGATTTCGCTACTTTGCATTTTGTGGGCCATCTGCTTGCCATTGCTATATCACGCAACTGAATTTTCGTTCGGCAGAGCTCGGAAATAGCAGGGGTCGCTAATGGTTTAATAGCTTAATGCCCAACTGATGCTAAATTACGACCTCTTGCCTGATTCTAGAAACCCAACAAATTGGGATAGTCAGAAAACAACTATACGCAATTTCCTTTAAGCTACTAAACTACTAGTGCCCCCTACGTTCCTTTCATACACCCGATGAATGACCTTATTGCTCTAGCACCGCACTCAATGCGGAAGCTAATGTGCGATGCTGTAGATTGACACCCAGCGACTCGAGCCTCGTCGATCTAACCCGAGGGTACTGACAAGATAATTGGACTCCCCCCACTTCCTGAGAAGTGAGCTAATATGTTTGTTCTCACACAAAACATAAAGGAGTCCAAAGGATGAAGAATACAATAGCTGGTGTTGATTTAGCAAAAGATGTTATCCAGGTCTGTATTTGTAAAAACAATAAAGTGCATTCTAATACTGAGATGCCCCATCGCGAGTTTCTTATCTGGTTGTTTAAATCAAAGTCAATGACCCTTATATTTGAAGCCTGCGGCACCTCAAATTACTGGAAACAAAGAGCGATTGAAGCCGGCCATGATGCTCGCCTAATTTCAGCTAAGTTAGTAGCGTCTATCAGGCAAAATCAAAAGACGGATAAGAATGATGCCCTGGCGATCGTTCAAGCCTCGCAGTTAGCTGACATTCAGTTTGTTAAGGGCAAGAGTGTTGAGCAACAACAATTGCAGTCAATGATGCGTTTGCGAGAGCTTGCCATCAAACAAAAGACAGCGTCCAGTAACCAGATTAAAGCGCTATTGTTGGAATTTAATATTCGTGTATCGCTTAAACAAGGCGGTTTGAAAGGGGTCATCGAATCACTTCTAGAAGACGCGGAAAATGGTTTTTCCAGTGAGTTTAGGCGCGCACTGAATGCGGCCTGGGGGCTTCATATGGAAATACTCGATTCAATTCGTATTTATGACCTCTGCCTGGAAACCACGATTGGAGAGCATGATGACTGTAAACGTTTGCTTAAACTCGAAGGTGTCGGCACATTGAATGCCATCAATTTGTATATTGCGCTTGGCTGTGCTGATCTGGGGGTATTTAACAAAGGAAAAGATGCATCTGCCTGTATTGGTTTAACTCCGTTGCAGTATTCCTCTGGCGGTGTCACGAAGCTCGGTCATATTGGGAAGTATGTCAAAAACACCACCATCAGAAGCCAACTGATCACGGGGGCAATGGCGGTGGTTAATCAGGCGGTGAAAAGAACCGCCGTGACGAAAAAGGAAGCCTGGGTGCAAGGTTTGGTAGCGCGTAGAGGGAAAAAGTGTGCAGCAGTTGCCCTGGCTAATAAAACCGTGAGAACCGCCTACGTGATGCTCACGCAAGGAACAGAATATAAGGCGGAGTTAGTAGCCGTTTAGCAAAGAGTTTGACAATAAAAATGCACAATCGAAGATAAAAATCGGCGTGTCAATTCAGAGAGTTAACTAGAGCTTCGAGCTCGCTGACAAGATTTGAACACACGTTTGCGTAAATATCCTGGAGCCAGAGTTAGCTACTCAATTAGAGCTCGTACATAAGTATGCATTTTATTTCTTTGATACAGCAGCTTTATTGTTGACACGGGGGGAGTCCACATAAGTTAACCCCCAATCTGTCAGGATCCAGTATATGACTCAACCAAAATTGTACAAGCGCCACCGATTCCCGCCCGAAATCATTCAATATGCCGTGTGGCTTTACCATCGATTCAACCTGAGTCACCGTGACGTCGAGGACCTACTGGCCGAGCGGGGCGTGACTGTCAGCTATGAGGCCATTCGCCTCTGGTGCAATAAGTTTGGTTCGAAATACGCTCAAAGATTAAGAAGAAAACACCAAGGCTACGGCGATACTTTCTTCATTGATGAGGTGTTCGTTAAGATACAGGGAAAGCAACATTACTTGTGGCGTGCCGTTGACCAGGATGGCGAAATAGTTGATGTATTCTTGCAGAAGAGGCGGGACGGCAAGGCCGCAAAGCGCTTCTTTAGGCGGTTATTGCGCAAACACAAAGGCGAGCCCAGGAAGATCGTCACGGATAAATTGAGAAGCTATAACGTAGCTCACAGGGAACTGATTCCAGAGGCGATCCACGACACTACCCAATACGCCAACAATCGAGCTGAGTTGTCACACGAACCGACGAGAGTCAGGGAGCGGGGCATGAGGAAGTTCAAATCGATGGGGCAAGCACAGCGGTTTTTGAGTGCCCATGCAGCTGTGTACAATTTGTTCAATCTAGGTCGGCACTTAGTGTCAGCAGAAAACTATCGATATCTTAGAACACGTGCCTTTGCGTCTTGGGAAAAGGTAGCGGCGATATAGCAGTTGGAAATAGCGGCTTTACTCGATTCTAGTAGTTAACTTGTCAATACCAAATTTACCTTATTAAAAGCGGATTGAAACGCATTCATGACACATGAAACTGACACCCTTTAGTGTGAAAAATTCTCACAGACTGCACATATCCACCATGACTCAAGGCAGCGGGTATTAGTAAGAGATAGTGGGGCCTGCGCTTCCAACACCCACGACAATAACTATCTCCGCGCCTAAGTCTAATTCCAACTATCGTGAGTCAGCACCAGTTTCCCAAATTGATCCCCTGCGTGCATTTTATTATAAGCCTGACGAATATCTTTTATGGAGGTGGGTCCATCTATCCGAGGCTGCATCTGCAACGTGTTAACCAGATCAACCATGTTGGAAAAGTCCGCATTATTGCCCATGGTAGTTCCTTGAATAGTGATTTGTTTGAAAAACATTTTCCGTAGATCGATGCTAGAAGGAAAGCCACGAGTGGCACCAAAGAAAGTCAATCTCCCCCCAGGCTTCAGACAATCAAGCAATGAGGCAAAGCCATCGCCACCGGCGCTGTCTACAACCAGATCAATGCCATCTGATTCGGTTAGCGCTTGTAATTGCTCGACCCAATCTTCACTGCGGTAATTCACACCAGCGATAGCTCCATCTGCCACCGCGGCGTCAATTTTCTCATCACTGCTGGAAGTAACATAAACCTTCGCTCCGCGCCCAACCGCCATCGCCAGCATTAGCGAAGACACTCCACCCCCGATTCCGCTTAGAACAACTACCTGGCCCGATTCCAGTTTGCCCTGCGTAAACAAGGCTCGGTACCCTGTAATGCCCGCAAGAGGCAGTGCTGCAGCTTGTTCAAAGCTCAAGAAGTCTGGCTTCGCGAAGACATTTTCGGCAGGCACCCTAACGTACTCCGCCTGCGTGCCATCCTCTGGCAGGCCGAGAATACTGAATTCTTTACCCTGTACTCGAGGATTATCACCGAAACGTAAACTCGGATTAATGATTACCGCACTGCCAACCAAACCAGCATCAACACCGCTACCGACCCTGTCTACTACACCGGCTCCATCCGAGCCAAGAATGATCGGCGGCTTAATGCCTGCATACAAACCCCGAACTATCCACAGATCACGATGATTGAGTGCACTGGCCATTACCTTAACAGTCACTTCATTTTCCCC
>Ga0307995_1001433_pt1 | contig 14911 bp, 14 predicted proteins | sample EllFjometagen262_FD_203132 | JGI IMG/M metagenome (GOLD analysis project Ga0307995, IMG submission 203132) | Marine microbial communities from Ellis Fjord, Antarctic Ocean - #262 | ecosystem: Environmental > Aquatic > Marine > Unclassified | place: Southern Ocean | collected 2014-11-02
TATAAAGGTATCATCTGATTTAGAATAAGGGCGGTCACCAAATATTTTTTGAAGGTTATCTTTAAAGATAACTTCTTTGTCCAATAATACCGTTGCTAGCTCAGTTAATTTATCTTTATGCTTCATTAAAATACCGATAGCTCTTTGGTATTGTTCTTCAATCATTTTTGAAATTTCCTCATCAATAAGTTCAGCAGTTTTTTCACTATATGGTTTTGTAAAACCATATTCGTTTTCTCCTGAGGAATCATAATAAGTTAAATTACCAATCTTTTCATTTAAACCGTAAACCGTTACCATAGCTCTTGCTTGTTTGGTAACTTTTTCAAGATCGTTAAGTGCTCCAGTTGATATTTCGTTAAATATTACCTTTTCTGCAGCACGCCCTCCAAGTGTTGCGCACATTTCGTCCAACATTTGATCTGGTTTAACCAATTGACGTTCTTCGGGTAAATACCAAGCAGCGCCTAAAGATTTACCTCTAGGAACAATAGTAACTTTTACTAAAGGGGCAGCGTGTTCTAGCATCCAACTTACGGTTGCATGACCAGCTTCATGAAAAGCAATTGCTTCTTTTTCTTTTGGTGTGATTATTTTATTTTTCTTTTCTAGACCACCTACAATTCTGTCTACCGCATCTAAGAAATCCTGTTTTTCAACAGTTTTTTTATCAAATCTAGCAGCAATTAGCGCAGCTTCATTACATACATTTGCTATATCTGCTCCAGAAAATCCAGGAGTTTGTTTTGATAAGAAATCGGTATCTAATTTTTCATCTACTTTTAATGGGCGCAGGTGAACTTCAAATATCTCTTTACGTTCTCTAATATCTGGCAAATCAATGTAGATTTGTCGATCAAATCGTCCAGCACGCATTAATGCTTTATCCAACACATCAGCTCTGTTCGTTGCAGCTAAAACGATTACGTTAGAATCTGAACCAAAACCATCCATTTCAGTTAATAGTTGGTTAAGTGTATTTTCTCTTTCATCATTAGAACCGGACATGTTATTTTTTCCCCTAGCACGGCCAATAGCATCGATTTCATCTATAAAAATAATAGCTGGAGATTTTTCTTTTGCTTGTTTAAATAAATCACGAACTCTAGACGCTCCAACACCAACAAACATTTCTACAAAATCTGAGCCTGACAGTGAAAAGAAAGGCACGTTAGCTTCTCCTGCAACTGCTTTAGCCAATAAAGTTTTACCAGTACCAGGAAGTCCTACTAATAAAGCTCCTTTAGGTATCTTTCCGCCCAAAGCAGTATATTTTTCTGGTTTTTTAAGGAAATCAACTATTTCTTGTACTTCTTCTTTAGCTCCTTCAAGTCCAGCAACATCTTTAAAGCTTGTTTTAACGTCCGTATTTTGATCGAATAATTTTGCTTTGGATTTCCCAATATTAAAAATTTGACCTCCAGCACCGCCACCAGCACCGCCAGACATTCTTTTCATAATAAATATCCAAATCCCAATAATAATAATAAATGGGAGTAGTGAAATCAATATTTCACTCATCACATTATTATCGGTTTCGTATACAACAGTCGTTTGTAAATTATCTTTAGATTTTATTTTATCCAGGCTATTTTCGAAATTTTGTAAATCTCCAAATTCAAATTGATAAGAGGCCTCTTTTCCATCCGACAGGAAATTAGATCCTTTTTTATTTTTAGTATGTTTTTCTTTGTCTTTTGCTTCTGGAGTAAGAAATACCTTTGCAATCTTACGATTAACAATTTCAACTTTTTCAACATCTCCATCTCTTAGAAGAGTCTCAAATTCCCCTTGAGTAGTTTTTTGAGGTTGAGACCAGCTTCCGCCGCCAAAAACATTCAATCCTATAAACACAATAATAATAGCTCCATAAATCCAGTAACTATTAAATTTAGGTTTTTTTAATTCGGGTTTTTTATTTTCGTTTGCCATTAGGCTTCTTCTTTTTTAGTGGTTGTTTCTATTATAACTGATTTTGCATCTCCCCATAATCCTTCGATATTGTAAAACTCACGAATTTGTTTTTGGAATACATGCACTACTACGTGAACGTAGTCTAATAATACCCATTCAGCATTATTACTACCTTCTACGTGCCAAGGTTTTTCTTGTATAGCTTTACTTACCGTTTTTTGTACTGAATTTACAATAGCATTTACTTGCGTATTTGAATTACCGTTACAGATTATAAAATAATCACAAACAGTATTTTCTATGTCTCTTAAATCAAGAATTTCAATATCTTGGCCTTTAACTTCTTCAATCCCTTTTATAATTTGTGTTATAAGTTGATCAGTCCCTTTTTCTTTCTTCAATATATTTTTTTTTATCCCTAATTATTGGGGTGTAAAGTTATTATTTTTTTGTTTATTGAAACGCTATTGTAACGTTACATTAACATATTTTTTATATGCTGTGAATATAATCAAACTTAATGCCATTGATTCAACAAATTCTTACCTAATTAATTTAAGTAAGGAGGTGAAACTTGAAGACCCAACTATTGTTATCACAAATAAACAAACAAAGGGGCGAGGGCAACATGGGACTAGTTGGCAATCTGTGCCACAACAAAGTCTTTTGTTTAGTATGTTTAAAAGATTTGAAGACCTTCCTAGTAATAAAATATCTAGTATTGCTTATGCAGTTTCATTAGGTGTAGAAAATGCTTTAAAAAAATGTAAAATACCAAATATTACTATAAAATGGCCTAACGACATAATGTCACGCTCTAAAAAAATGGCAGGAATTTTAATTGAAAACCAGATAAAACAAGGAAATGTTGTTTCCAGTATTATTGGACTTGGAATTAATGTAAATGAAGAAAAATTTGAATCGCTACCTCAGGCTACTTCGATGTTATTAGCTACTGGAAATAAATATGATTTAAATGAAGTGTTGCAACATGTAATTGAAGAAATTTTAATTCAATTAAATAAAATTGAAAAAGGGGAGCATGCTGATTTGAAAATAAAATATGAATCATCTCTTTTTAAAAAAGAGATGATTTCTGTATTTGAAGTCCCAAGTGGTTATCGTTTTAATGGTATAATAAAAGGAGTTAATGAAATTGGGCAAATCGTAATTGAACATGAAAATAAAATTTCAACTTCATATCAATTAAAGGAAATTAAAATGTTGTTTTAAAATTACAGTCCTTCTAAGTTACTTGATAAGGTTTCTATAAATTTTGTAATTGGTCCTTTTATCATCATTGCCATCATAGGATTAAAATCTCCTTCGAATCCTAAACTCACATCAGAAGATGTTTCGTTTATAGCCTCAATGTTTCCTATTAGCGTAAATGGAAGTTTGTCACTAATAGCACCTAATGTAACTTTATTAGGAGCGTTTACTTCTTTAAGTTCTAAAGCGATTTCTGGCATTCCTTTTAAAGCAAAAACAAATGCGTTATCTCTAATAATTTCAAATTTACTAATATTATCAGGCATTAGCTTTTTAAAATTTTTCACATCACATAAGAAATCACAAAGTTCTTCTGCAGGTTTTTGAACGGTTACTTTTTTACTTGTTAAATTCATGTTCTATTTTTATATTATTGAAATTAGCAAAAACAATACCAATTATTTACACCAATTCCCTGGATCAATTCTCCATTTTGAAAGAATTTCAGCTTCAGAGGAAGTGATATAGTTAGATTTTTCAGCTAGAAGTAATAAGTTTTCATAGTTACTCAATGTATGTAAATTAACATTAGCGTTCTTAAAGTTTTCTTCAGCAATTGCAAATCCATAAGTAAATATGGCAACCATGCCTTTAACATTTACCTTAGCTTCTTTTAAAGCTTCTACAGCTAATAAGCTGCTTTTTCCAGTACTTATAAGGTCTTCAACGATAATAGCATTTTGTCCTTTTTCTATATATCCTTCAATTTTATTTTGGCGACCATGTTTTTTTGCTTCTGGCCTTACATAACAAAAAGGGAGATTTAAAACATCAGCAACCAATGCGCCAATACCAATAGCACCTGTAGCAACACCTACTATTACATCCGGTTTTCCGTAGATTTCTTTAATCTGTTTAGCTAAATTTTCTCTTAAATAATTTCTAATGATTGGATATGAAAGTGTGATCCTATTGTCACAATAAATAGGAGATTCCCATCCTGAAGCCCATGTAAATGGATTTTGTGGTTGTAATTTAATTGCATTAATTTGCAAAAGCAATTCGGCCGTTTTTTGAGCTGTTTCTTTGTTTAAAATCATAGTGCAAATGTATAAAGTTTTTGTTAAAGACATACCAATAATTCTCTCAACTAAAAAAAATATTGGGAGTCAGTATACTGCAATACCCTTAAAAATTGTAAATTTTAAAAAGTTGATTAAACAAATAATTAAAGGAGAACTGTTTTATATTAATTTGTATCATAAAAATGAAGAGAAGCTAGAGAAATATCTTAAAAAAAAATTACCTGTAGCTCAAGCTGCTGGTGGATTAGTGTATAATAATAAAAGAGAAATACTTTTTATATACCGTAATTCTAAATGGGACCTGCCAAAGGGTGGATTAGAAAAAGGAGAAACTTTTGAAGAAGCTGCAAAAAGAGAAGTGGAAGAAGAAACTGGAGTGAAGGATTTGGAAATCAGAAGTTTTATTACAAAAACATATCATGTATTTAAGCGCAATGATCAATTTAAATTAAAGATTACTTATTGGTACGAAATGTATACAGAATACAAAGGAGAATTAGTCCCTCAAGCTAAAGAAGGTATCAAAAAGGCAAAATGGAAAAACTTTGAAAAATCTCAAAAAGCATTACAAGGTTCTTATGAAAATGTAAAATTACTTTTTCCTAAAGAGTATTTAACCACCCATCCTAACGATAGGGTATCGTAATTTTAGGATTGTTTATGAATCCAATCTAATTGCGAGTGCCAATTTTATACATTTGATGCTTAGTTACAGATTGGTAGGTGTCTGAAAGTTTTGAGTATAATTTCTTTATAAGTGGCAGTTTCTGCACTATTTTATTTTTTAAAAACAGATTGAAATTTAAATCTAAAACTTTTTTCTAGAAGTATTAATAGAAGGAATGTGCTTATTAAAGAATAAAAAAATCATAATAATTAATTATAGAGGATAAAAAATTCGGCTAAAAGCAATAAAAATAAATAGTCTTTCTTATATTTGGTACACTATTAATTATTAAATAACGTATTATGAAGAAAATTACATTTCTGTTTGCAGCATTAGGTATGGGACTTTTTGTTCAAGCACAACAATTCCAGGATGAATCGAATACTCCTTTTAACTCAAATAATTCGGATAATAACTTTCAAGCAATTATATGGGATCAACCATCTATAGGGGGTAGTGGTATTATTTCTGATTATTCTACTATAGATAATCAAGGTGTTTATTCTGCTGATGATTTTAATTTAACTGAGTCAACTAGAATAGATTTTATTACTGTTTATGGTTTTCAAAATAATGAAGATCTTGATCAAGTAATGAATGGATTCGATGTTTTTATTTATACTAATGATAGTGGAAATAACTCGCCTTCTGGAGATCCAACTCAACCAGGTACTGGAGTCGTTGAATTATCAGATATTAGTGTATTGCCTATACCAGGATTCCCTATTATCATTGTTCAAGATGGTGGAAATTATGCCATCAATATTGATATGGCTATTGCAAATGAAGGAGAAGTAATCTTACCAGCTGGTGACTATTGGTTAGTTGTAGCTGCAAGAATTAATGTAAGCCCTGTTTCTGAAGGTTCTTCTCGTTGGAATTGGTTTGATGCTGGAGTTCCTGAAGCTGGACTTAATGAAGCTCATTTAATTGATCCTGATGATATCTTTGGTGCTGGTGCAACTGTATGGACAGCTTTTTCAAACTTAGGGTTGGATTTTGGAAGTACTGCTTTTACTATTGAAGGTGAGCCTGCTTCTTTAGGAGTTAATGATAATATTTCTGAATTAGCTTCAGTTTATCCAAATCCTACAAATGGTATTTTAAATGTAGATATGCCTTCTACTATTACTGTAAAAAGTTCTAAACTTTACAACTTATTAGGGCAAGATACAGGTATGAAATTAGTAAATGGCACCATGAATGTTTCTGAATTAGCAAGAGGTATATACATTTTAAATGTGGAAACTTCTGCTGGAACTTTAACTCAAAAAGTAGTTAAAAACTAGCATTAAAATTCATTTCTTATAAAAAAAACCTCAATTTTTGAGGTTTTTTTTATTTTAAAAATAGATTTAATTATCAATAGTGTAACAATTATATAAAAAGAACGTTTGTAAGTAAAGAGATTGTTAAGCATTGTTTGGCTTTAACCAGAGTTATTAAATTATTTATGATGAAAAAGATTCTATTACTAAGTACACTAGTTTTATTATTTGCATTTCAATCCTGCAAAGACGCTTCTAAAGAAGTAGCTGCTAAGGGTGAAATAGAATTGATATCGCCACAACAAGTTTACGATGCTATTTATAGTGAAGATACTGTTCAGTTAGTAGACGTGAGAACTCCAAGAGAGTATAAAGAAAGTCATTTAAAAGGAGCGCAAAACATTTGTGTGACTAGTGATGATTTTAATGAAAAAGTTAAAACTTTAGATAAAAATAAGCCTGTTTATGTGTATTGCAAAAAAGGTGGTAGAAGTGCCAATGCAGCGAAGCAATTAAAAGAAATGGGTTTTACTAAAATTTACGATATGGATGGTGGAATTTTATTGTGGCAGGAGCATAAATTAGAAATAAGGAAGTAGTTAAATAAAATATTTAAAATGTTGTCCTTGTGATAGTTTTCAGATATGTGTGTAAATGGGTTTATATGAAATGCTTATGATAGGATCATTAGGGTGATCATCTGTATTTTTATAATTCCATTGCAATAATTCTATTAATTTATCTGAATTTTATTTAATTAGATATCCTCATAGGATTATCTAAAGCAATGATCACTGGCTCTAAATCTGGAGGGCCAGGAGAAGTATAGATTATATTTGGAAATGGTGTTGTGCCAGGTCCTCCTGGATTATAAAGTGCTGAGTATCCTCCAGCTAAACTTGGTATTTCAAGGAATTTAATATTTCTTGCAGCGGCTTCGTCACCCACTAATATAATGTCTATGTAATTGTCATGATCGTCCATGTAGCAATCGTTATATGATATACTAGCACTTTCTGGTTTTCCTAAATCTGATAATCCAATTATTTTTAATGTTCCTCCTAGTACTTGATATGTTGTATTTACTTCGTCTAATGTAATAGTTTCCCCATTTTCGCCAATTGCATGTATTCTAAAAAATTTCTCGTAGTCTGTAGGAAGTAAACCTCTTACTCCATCAGGTGAAAATCCTCCTGTTGTAAGCATTCGCAATCTGAAATCACCACCGCCATATAAAGCGAATTCATCATTTGGGAATACACCCATAATCGTTTCTATTGCTGTGTTATTTAGCCCTTCACCTACCGCTTCTTGTCCTACATAATTAAGTTTTGCTCCTACTAATCTTGGTCCATTGTTTTCATCGTAAGGACTTGAATTTGTCTCCCATACAAGCCCTACAGCACTAACTAATTCATTGTTGGGTCCAATTAAGGTAAGGGGAGTGTCATCGGTTATGATTTCACATTTAATAGGATACCTCGCACAGGGCTCTGTGCTTTTTAACCTGTTTGAAAATTCTCCAAATACCACTATAGTATTTCGTTCATTGTATTCATAATTGGGCATAGATCCTGCAGCCAAAGGTGTTACGATCTCACCTGTATTTAAGGTAAATTGGAAATCGGTAATATCGATTGTATTGCTAAGAACAGGCCAACTAAATACAATAGGAAGTCCGTCTAGCCCTAAAGCGTCATCTTTTAATGTTCCATAAGGAGTTGCAACTTCAAACATATTGGTTATATCGTCCAAACTGGATGCCGAAGTAAAAATAGCATCGTTACAATTCACATCAGATAACCAAGCACCTCCTGCTTGTTCAACGATGTCTTCATCAAGTGTTTCGCTAAGAATTCCATTTATATCACTGAATCCTACTCCTGCAGAAAGAATCATAGGTTCGTCTGACCAATAATCAGCTCCTTTTAGTTCACCATCATACATTAATGAAAACAATCCCGTGGGGTAGGTAATTGTGCGTGTTATTGGGTCATTAATAACCGTTGGATTGCAATTTTCAGTTATATCTTCAGAATCTTTAGAACAGCCTGATAATATTAGTGAGATAAAAACTATACTCAAAACTCCTTGGTAGATTCGATTTATTATGTTCATTTTAATATGTTTAGATGGTTCATTCATTTATATAGCGAAGATAATATATATATACTTATCTTACTCTCTCGCTAAAAGTTTTTTAGAAACTTTATAAGTAGCGGAATAAATAAGTCCAGCTTGGCCTGTTTTAAAGGTTAAAAATGCTTTCTTGAACCATCGTGGGTCTGTGGCTTTCTTTTTATGATCTAGATGTCCTGAAGTCTTATAGACTTCTCCATTCAAGGAAGGCTTGATTTCATAAATACTAATCCCAAAATGTTCCGCTCGTTGAAGAACAGTTTCAAAATCCGATTCAGAAAAATATTGAATATCCTCTTGATCAAACCCGTCATTCAGATTTTTTAAATCTGTAAATACATGTTGTTGTAAAAATTCCGTTTGCTCCATATTTATATAGTGGCTAAATGTTATACCGATGCAAAGGTAAGCTTATAGATTTATACTTTGGGATAAAGGTGTTGTATGATTATAAAATTAACATTCATTAATTGAGTTAAAATATTAATCTTAACTGTAACATAAAACCCGTAATTACCTGTGTTTATTTTTGTGCCCAGTATTATTTTGACATCATTTTAATTCCGACGTAAATAGTTCTTGGAAGTGAAGGACCAAAAACAAAATTACTATCTCTGTTTTTTCCAATATCAAAGTTTGATTGATAGGAATTAAAAATATTTTTCACACCACCATAAAATTCTATGTTTGATTGTATTTTTTCAATTTCAATAGTATAACCAATCTTTGCGCTTAATTCCGAAAACGCATCTGAAGTATACATTTCATCGACCAATTGATTTGGTGCACCTGCAAAATGTGGCATCACCATTTTACCTGTATATACGTAATTTAGGTTAGCATTAAATTTCTTATCTGGGTTAAAAGATAAAGTTGCATATCCATAATCATTGGGTGTTCTTGTGAATTCTCTAATACCTTCAATTCCTTCTATATATTCAACCGCATTATCAAATTCACTCGACTGTATGGTAAAACCTGTTTCAAATTGTATTTTTTTAGCTAAATTGGCTCTTAACTCTAAAGTGACTCCTTTCACAGTTGCTCCTTGTCCGTTTTGTTTTTCGAATAATTCACCAAACTCATCTTGTCCGATTGGTTGAAGAAAAAAGGCATCATTTAATCTTGTATAAAATCCTTCTAATGTAAAACCTACGATATAATTTTCTGTTGGTTGATCATAATTTATAGAAGCACTATAACTTTGTGACTTTTCTGGAATTAAATTTGGTGATAATGAAACACGTGAAACACCACCACCTGCAAAAGCAATATGTAAATCTGTATCGAATGCTTGCGGTGCTCTAAATCCTGTTCCATAACTAAGCCTAAATTGTGTATTGGCCTTATATTTGTAAAGCAATGAAAGCCTTGGGCTAAAGACTAAATTATCAATCAAATTGTGTTTATCAATTCTTACTCCAGAAAGAAAAGTTAGAGAAGGCAATACTTCCCAATCACTTTGTAAAAACGCACCAATATCTTTAGTGGTTTGGTCTATCAAATAATTATACGTAGAAATTTCATCAAAAACATCATCATACACATATTCGGTTCCTAAAATAAAGGTATTTGTTCCTTTTATAAAATCATAAACTTTGTGATTAAGTTGAAATCCTCCTTGTAAAGTAGTGACGTTTGAAGTTCCATAAGGAGGGTTTTCAAGATGTGCTTGAATTTCTGGTTCTTGATCTGGGAATATCCCTGTATAATGTTTTCGTTTTGTATTTTGCCATGCTGCATAAGTGATAAATGAAGAATTGTCATCATTAAAATTCACTTGATAGTCGGCACTTCCCATCCAAACATTGGTTGTTCTTTCTTCTGATTGTTGTGTTAAATATGCCGGTTTTTCAACCATTTCTCCACCATATCTATATTCATTTAAATTGCTAATGCTAATTTCTAATTTTTGATTGTCTTTAGGTAAAAAGAACAAGTTTGTGCCAAATGATGTATTTTCAAGTTTTGGTAATTCAGAATAATTATCATCATTTTCATCATACCAATCTCTATCTCTATGGTTAAAAAAAAAGGCAACTCCCGAATTCCTGTTTTCAGAAACCAAAGAGGCATTCCCACTAAAAACAATATCGTCTGCTTTTCCGTTTATATTTTGATAAAAAGAATTTAATTCATACGAGTTTTTTTTTGGAACTTTGGTAATAACATTTACAGTTCCACCTATTGCACTAGAACCGTATAATGAAGAACCGCCTCCTCTTACCACTTCTATTCTTTCAATCATATTTGTTGGCAATTGCTCTAAACCATACAAACCTGTTAATGGACTAAAAACAGGACGGCCATTGATAAGGATTTGTGAATATCCACCTGCCAGTCCATTCATCCTTAATTGTGTATAGTTACAAGTTTGACAATCTGTTTCAACTCTTAAACCTGGTTGAAAATTTAATGCTTCAGACAGATTACAGGCTTGAACATTATTTAAAGTTTCACTATTAATAATACCAACAATTACAGCTGAATTTGTTTGTCTTTTATAGGTTTTGGAGCCAGTCAATACAATTTCGTCAAGTAAATTTAAATTTTCATTTAAATTAAAGTTTAACTCTAATTTTTGATTGTTTTTTTCTAAAATAACAGTTTTAGTAACTTTTGTATAACCTGCAAATTCCGCTGTTACTGTATAAGTTCCATAAGGAATCGTATCGATATAAAAATATCCTTTTGAATTCGTACTAGCAACTTGAATTGGATCTGTAGATATAGATATGGTTGCAAATTCTTGCTTATTATCATCGACATTCACAGTTCCGTTAATGGTTCCCGTTTGCCCAAATGAAGGACTAAATATGCCCATTGCAACTAGTAGGGTTAAAGTTATTTTTAAATACATCGATTCTTATATTGTTTTATGGTGCAAATATATAAAGTTAGATTAATCTAACAAATATATTTTTATTTTTTTTTATCTTTACGCTTTAATTTATAATATGCCAACACAAACAAAAGAGAATTACCTTAAAGCAATTTATTTTCTTAGTCAGGAAAATATAGATGTTTCTATTACAGAATTATCAAAAAAGATGAATGTAAGTAAACCAACCGCTAATAATATGGCGAAGAAAATGCAAGAAAAAGGTTGGTTGTTTTATGAAAAGTATAAGCCAGTTAAATTAACTGTTAAGGGTAAAAGATTAGGTGCTTTAATTGTTAGAAAGCATAGATTAACAGAAATGTTTTTATCTCAAGTAATGAGTTTTGGATGGGAAGAAGTACACGATATTGCAGAAGAAATTGAGCACATTAATTCAAATCTATTTTTTGATAGAATGGATGAAATTTTAGGATTCCCTACTTTAGACCCTCACGGTTCTCCAATTCCAGATAAAAACGGAAAAGTTTTAAAAGTAAATTATTTGAATTTGTCTACTATTAAACCAGGACAAAAAGTGAGACTGTGCGGGTTAGAAAATAGCTCTAAAGATTTATTGCTTTTTCTGAATAAGAAAAAAATTAAACTTGGGTCAGTTTTATCAATACTACATATAGAAAAATTTAATAATAGTTTTGAAATTTTACTTGAAAATAATTCTACCATCTTTTTAACTTTTGATGTTTGCTTATCTCTTTTGGTTGAGGAATTATGATTTTTTAATTAAACTTAAATTTTTTTTATTATGATTTCTAAAATTAAATATGCTGGTATATTTATTGGATCAATAGGATATCTAATGAAAGTCACACATACTGGTTTAGGCTTTTTTCAAGGCAATTTACTAGTGATAGTTGGGCTTTTTTTAATAGCGGCTTATGCTTTAGCTAAACTTTTTGGGAAATAATATTTTATTTATAAAAAAGAGTGCTAAAACTATATGCATGTATTAGTTAGTTCATCTAAACCAAGATAATTATATTAATTTGTACTAATATTAATTAAACTACAAATCATTTAATAATTGATAGATCCAGCAATAGTTTGGCAAAATTCTATTGAAATTAATTTTTTGGTAAACTCTGGTATTATTAGTTTTAATTTACAATTAAAATTATTATTTTTGGATTTAACTTTAAAATTTAAAAATGAAAAATTATTTTTACTTATTGACTTTACTTACTTTCAGTCTTGTTTATGCTCAAGAAAATAACGAGCCAGAACTTTGGATCACCTATGAATACACTCCAAAGACAGGAATGAATCAAAAGTTTGAAAACGCTATTGCAGAGAAAACAACTCTTTTTAATACTGCTGATAATTCTGCATTTACTGCAGTATTAATGACGGGGGCTGAAGCTGAAAACGGTCGTTATGAGCGTATCATGCCTCGCAGAACAAATGACTGGTATAGTAACTCTTTAAGTACAGAAGAGTCAAATTTTTGGCAAAAAAATGTTGCAAAATACATTCAATCTGGAAAAGGCCCGTATGTTTGGCAAAGAATCAAAAGTTTGTCAATAAATTTTGAAGAAGCTCGACCTACTAAATATTTTCGCTCTTTTACTCGTGTTCTTAAAAATGGTAATAATGAAGATTTTTGGCGCTATTTAAAGCGTCATTCCGAAGTGTTGAGAAAAGCTCGTCCCGACGTACAAGAAGCGATTTTTGTTATGAGCTCTGGGGGAAACACCAATACGGTTCGAATACTCACAGCGTTTAATGATCCAAATGAGAGAGAAGGTAAGAGAAAGGAAGGTGTCGTAGTAGATATGTATGAAGAAATGTATGGTGAAGGTTCTTGGGAAGATGATTTTCAAAAATACAATGAATGTTTAGTTGAATGGACCCGTCCTACTTATGACTTTATGATGCTACCAGAATTATCTACAAAACTCTAATATTTTAGTTTTCTTTAGAAAATAAAAAAAACCTCCCAATGTGGAGGTTTTTTTTTATAATTTTCAATATTAGAAAATTTAATCAAAAAATTATTCTTCGAAATAATACCGAGGAGGACAAGCGAATTAAATCGTGCTATTTTAGGAGTATACAATTAGGCTTACTATAATGAACGTATACAAATAATAAAACTTTACGAAAGAATTAAGTAAATTGTTTAAGAAATTAAGAAAGAAAATAGAAGACCTTTTTTGTCTTTTGTTTTAAATATATTTACAAAAAAAATCAATGAAGAACATCGCATCTTCTTTCATGTTACCAAATGGATCCGTTTTAAAAAACAGAATTGCAAAGTCTGCAATGAGTGAAAATTTTGGAACACGACACCACGCCCCAAGTAAGGGTTTAATAAATGCATATCATGTTTGGGCTAAAGGAAATCCAGGATTACTGATTACAGGAAATATAATGGTAGACTCAAATGCGCTAGGGGAGGCGCGTAATGTAGTAGTCGAAGACTATAAGGATTTTGAGTTGTTAAAAAAATGGGCTAAATCAGTGAAAGGAACTGGTGTGCATCTTTGGCCACAAATAAACCACCCAGGTAGGCAGGCTTTTGCAGCAATTAACAGAGAAACGGTAGCGCCATCTGCGATATCGCTAAATATGGGTAGTGCATCCAAAATGTTTAAAATGCCAACAGCATTGACAGAAGAAGCAATTTGGGATATTGTAAAACGCTTTGGAAATACTGCAAGAATCATGAAAGAAGCTGGCTTTACAGGCTGTCAAATCCATGGGGCCCATGGATACTTAGTAAGTCAGTTCCTTTCTCCTAATAGTAATATTCGATCTGATCAATGGGGCGGTTCTCTTTCTAATAGGGCGCGTTTTGTTTTAGAGATTTATCGTGAAATTCGCCGTCAAGTAGGCTCGAATTATCCGATAGGAATTAAAATTAATTCTGCAGATTTTCAGAGAGGTGGATTTACGGAAGAAGAATCTATGAAAGTGATTCATCTTCTTGGGAATGAGGGAATCGATTTAATTGAAATATCTGGTGGAACTTATGAGAGGCCAGCTATGATGCAGGGAGATCGAAAGAAAAGTACCATATCGCGTGAAGCATATTTTCTAGATTATATTGAAAAAGCCCGAAAATTGATTAATACACCTTTGCTTCTTACGGGAGGGTTTCGTTCTGTTTCAGTAATGGAGAAAGCTTTGGAAGATGGTAGTTTAGATATTGTTGGTTTGGCAAGACCATTTTGCTTGTATCCTAATTTGGCTAATCAAATTTTTGACAGGTCCATACAACGATTTGAAACTCCGATCCCAAAAATTGGCATTAAGTTTTTAGACCAACTTGGTGGAGTAGAATTACCTTGGTATGAACTTCAAATTCAACGTATTGGAAAAGGGAAGTCTCCTAAAACCAACCTGCTAGGAATTTTCGCTTTCTGGTTTAGCCTTAAGAGTTTGTTTTTTAAATCTTTTTGGAAGAACAAATAAGTTTAATCAAAAAAATATTCCTAAAATAAATTTTATTTTAGGGAATAATGTCGTGGAGCCGGGGAGATTAACCTTCGGTTTTTCTCTTAACTCCCTTTTAGGAAATACAGCAAACTGTCCTTTCAGACCAGGTGTCCAAAACCAACAAAACCCTTACAAATAAATTTGCAGGGCTTTTTATGATGTTGTCCACAGCTTTGCTGTGCTTCAAAGTGGAGCCGGGGAGATTCGAACTCCCGTCCAAACGTGCAATTATAAAGCCTTCTACATGTTTAGTTTTCATTTAAATTTTCGTCCAATTGCCGGTTGAAAA
>Ga0307995_1001437_pt1 | contig 14886 bp, 26 predicted proteins | sample EllFjometagen262_FD_203132 | JGI IMG/M metagenome (GOLD analysis project Ga0307995, IMG submission 203132) | Marine microbial communities from Ellis Fjord, Antarctic Ocean - #262 | ecosystem: Environmental > Aquatic > Marine > Unclassified | place: Southern Ocean | collected 2014-11-02
TCATGTTGACCTTTTTGGAAATGCCTGGGCTACATAATGGCATATATAAAGCCAAATGCCATAACAGATCCAGATCTGGTTGGGCTCACTCGAACTGAATGGTGGATGGTGCATGACATGTACGCCCAGGGCGGAATTGTAAAGATGGGCGCAACAAAACACTCAGCGTTAGACTTGATATTTACTTGTATAATAACACCAGGCGGCGACATTTACGAACTAGTAGTAGATACAGAATCCTTTCGACGCAAAAAATCGTCAATTGTAAAGGTTAGTAAAATAACAGATGCAGAACACCAGGAAAGAATGATAAGTTGGGATTCAGAAAACAAATAACAGCATTAGCAAACTACCATGAATAAAGTAAAAGAAATTAAATGATAACAGTATACGATATACAGCAATTCGCAGACGAATTAACAATTCAAGTGGAATCATCCAAAATATCAGATTGGGCTGCTAGAAAATCATTAACATCTACTTGCATTGTATTGAACATGATGTCTGATTTAACCAAACAGGCCCAGTTTTTATTGGACGGTAAGATTACAGCAACACAATATAACAAACGAGTTGAACAATTGCGGCTGGTGTTTGAGCCGCAATTAAACGACCGATAAATAGCATTAACGGAGTATAATATGTGGTTTTTAAAGAACAAAGAAAAAGAACGAGCTGATGCATTACAAGTACAGTTACAGATGCTATTAGACGAAAGACAAGTAGAGAAAGATGCAATGCAGGCAGAAAAAGATGCCTATGCCGAAGAACTATTTGCCGAAGAAGAAGTTGAACGTCTAGCAGCAGAAGAAGCTAAACGCAAAAATGCCGAGAAAGAGATTGCTACCAAAGCAAAGGAACCTTATATTAACATTGTTAGTATGGACATGGACCCAGCCAATGGTGCAAATGTTGGTGCCATAGAGATGGATTGGAATGTTCACTTTATTGAAATGTTACAGAAGAATGGATATGTTGGCGTTAGCGACGAAGATGCTGTTGATCAGTGGTTTCGTGATGTATGCAAACACGTTGTACTAGAGACATACGAAAACGAAACTAACAATGACAATGTTACTCGCGCGGATTTAGGTAACGGACTAGCAGAATACTCGTAGTATGGCTACTGAAGTAGAAGCACTTCTTAAATCCATGCGTATGAAAGTTGTGGGTCAAAAACGCCAGGCTGTTTACGATGACAGGTTTTGGGCTGTAGACGAGCCGTTGTCAACAACTGTAGAGTACCGCACCGAGAATGTGTACGTTGTGGAGATTCCAGAAAAAGAATTGGAAACTATGGTCGACGTTCGCAATTGGTACAAAGATAATCTCAGTGGTTATAATATAGAACGATTTGATCAAATGATAACCGACCATTACCACGAGCGCAATCTACGCGCACAAGATCCAAGACTTAAAGAGTTATATGATCAGTACACTGTGTTGCTGGCACTAATTAGCGATAGACAGTATTTGACCAAGTGACTGAGCAATACGCAATCTATTACAGCGGCGGCTCCGGTGGTTATATGTTCTTTTGGACTCTTCAGATAGCACTCGGGTACAATGTCCAACATGCCATTAAAAAGAACTGGGATATAAAAACTTATGCTACATGGAAAAGATCTGAGCAAATTAAATTCAATGGGCCAGCCGTTAATAATGTGTACTTGTATTGTAATAGTAACAAACTGCAAGCTAGCAGCAGCGGCGACATAACAACAATGTTACTATATACAGATATCACAACGCAACTCAAATTGGCAGAGCTTAAAGCAGCTCACTGGTTTTATAAACCCCCAATGCCAGTTGTTAGCCGTCTCATAATGGCGGCTAACACGTATAACGACATTGAGTTATCTTCGAACGCTGCTGGTGACAATAGCTGCTTGTTCACAGATTGTACACATTCATTTATGTTGCAAGAAGTAATACGCACGAAATTTAAATGTGTGTGTGATGTGTTAGGGCTAGCACACACACAGGAAATCGTCGACCACATAGATAAATGGGTGCAATTACATCCGTTCACAATACAACAACGATTGGTAAATAAACCCTGAAAAGCCTTGACATCCTTCTCTAATAGTAGTATAATAACACATGAAATATATAATTATAGACACAATGAACATGTTTTTTCGCTGCAAGCACGTAGCTCCAAGAGGCACCGATGCTTGGACAAAATGCGGGTTTGCTTTACACTTAACACTAACATCGGCTGCTAAGGAGTTTCGCGAACACAAAGGAGATCATGTAGTATTTGCATTAGAAGGCGGAAATAGTTGGAGAAAATCTTTCTATCCACCATACAAACGACATCGCGCAGAAGCAAGAGCAGCATTAAATGAAGAGCAAGTAGAAGAAGATGCCATGTTCTTTAAAGCATACGACGATATGGTAGAGTTTCTAAATCGAAAATCTAACTGCACTGTGTTATCCACGCCCAACACAGAAGGCGATGATGTTATTGCGCGTTGGGTACAGACACACCCAGATGACGAACATGTTATTGTAAGTAACGACACCGACTTTGTACAACTATTGGCACCCAATGTAACACAATATAACGGTACTGCAAAAAACTTATTAACAATTAACGGCATCTTTGACGACAAAGGACAGCCAGTGTTTGACAAGAAAACGAAGCAGTTAAAGGAAACACCTGATCCTGTTTGGGAACTATTTTACAAATGCATACGCGGCGATAAAACAGATAACGTATTCTCAGCATTTCCGGGTGCCAGGGTAAAAGGAACCAAGAACAAGGTTGGTATTCGCGAAGCATACGAAGATCGGGTGTCACAAGGATATAATTGGAACAACTTTATGTTACAACGATGGGTTGACCATATGGACGTTGAACACCGGGTTATGGATGATTATAACAGAAATATTACTATTGTTGATCTTACACAACAACCCGATAATATTAAAGATGCAATGGATAATACAATTGCAGAAGCATACGCCAAAGCACCTGTTCCAATGGTCGGCGCACATTTGTTGAAATTCTGCGGCAAATACGAATTAAGTAATGTTGCGAAATATGCCGACAGATACACAGACTTCTTAAATGCTAAACTACCAGATCTTAAGGCATAAACATTATTAATATTGGAGACAAATAGTGGATAAAATAACGTTAAGCAAACGAATAAGACCCAACAGCGAAATCCTACCCTGGATTCACAATGAAATTGTGGCACTGGAAGATGAACTGGAGTTTTTGGCCACTGAATATGATACACAGGGTCAGCATTTTTATCGCATGGAGGCTGATATTGAGAAGCTGCAAACAAAGGTCTACAGACTAGAAGAAATGTATCGCAGACTACAACAAAACAACTATGCACTGCTAGACGAATTAACCGATCGCTACTGGGCTAAACTGGAAAACGCAGATGAAGAATAAGCCAGAATATATATATGTTACAGGTGCGCCTGGTTCCAAGTGGAGTTCAGTGATTAAGAATATCTACTGGAGCGACGATGTAAACCACAGTGATTACTCTAAAGAACGTACTTATTACCACGATGCAGATTCTCCTGGTCGGCCGCAGTTAATGCATCTAGGTGCTTATTTAGACCCAGGTATGGAATTTGGTACATTTGAGTTTGATGCGCCGTTTACTGGTGACGGCATTAAGATAGTTAAATCACATACATTAGCACATTCTCTCAATCACAGTAACTGGCCAAATGAGTCCGAACGAGGATGGCATACACCAGGATGTCCTCTTATTCTAGTATACAGAAATGATGTAGAATGTTATGAATGGTGGAAGAAATGTGGTGGCTTTAATATAACATATCCGCTGTATAACGATTATTATACAGACTTAGACAGCATGTGGGATCATATTGTAAGACAAAATAACGACATTATGACATTTGTCAAACGCAATTTTAACAGGGTACAACGAGTATACAATAACCAGGCGTTGTGTGAGATACTAAATATATCACACAACATAGCAACAGACGGCGAAGATGTTAGTGTATATCATGATTACACTAAAAAAGATATTCAAGTATATGTCTATAAATAATCTATCAAGAGGAAACACTATGTTAGCAACACCAGTAGTTAAGAACAAAGTTTGGATTGTAGAAAACCAAGGTAACAGGTTTGGTACGATTGTATCCACATGTGATGGGTCTAAGAATGTTGTACTAGTTACAAACGAAACACGTACTAAATATCCATCTATTAAGGTGTTAAGTCAAAAACACAATATTAAATTTAGCAACTCAACTAAAAAAGTCAAGACATTACCTACTACTGTTTATGGGTATAGTGCCGACGGCGCAGTACATAACGAGTTGTTTGACGTATCCAAGAATCTGCCAGTGTACACTAAGTCTGCAGACAGTAAAAGTTTATTTTGTGCTGGCTATTACATTATTAATTTCTGTGGCAGTTGGGTTAAGAACCATTGTCCTAAGTTATTGACACTAGAACGTAATCTGTATCATGGCCCATTTTATACAGAAGAACAAATGAAAGATGCATTGGCAGTGGCAAGGAAAAAATGACACCTTTACACTTTACCAAGTTTAACGACAAAGTTCATCAGATGAACACAGGGCACATTAATGAATTAAAAATGTCTTCTGCGGAAGCTAGAGCATTACTCCACGACATGTTTGCTATACTAGCGGAACTTAATGCATTTAGGGCAGCAAGCATAGATGAAGTTATTGAGATAGTTATTGATGCTGGAAACAATTCATTATAACCAACTATTATTGCATAAATACTGTACAATAATGAGGTATTATCCATGAGTAGACCAAAGCCTACAGTTTTGTTAGAAGACATAAACAAAGCAACATACAAATCAGATCAAATATTAAGTTGCGACGGCATATGGGCTGTGTTCTATAATAACAATGCAATTAACCTAAAAACGCAAAATATACTAGTAAACTATCCTGGCCCTAAGTACAAAAAAACCAGTTTTAGTAACCCAGGTCACGCCTTTAACTTAGCAAAGAAATTAAATAAACAATTTCACACAGATCAGTTTTCTGTTCATCATCTGTTAATAGGAGAAAAAGTCTTTCCATAATGGCTACACGTTACATTGACGGCATGACCAAACATGATTTTATCACCAGTTGTTTTGCTAAGGCAAGCGAGATTAACTCAGATTGGGAACAGGAAGTATTTAGTATGCCAATGGGGACCGCAAAAGACAGCCTGGATTCATTGGTGTGGAAAAGTAGTGCAGACACATATGGACTTCAATTGAGTGTGTCTGGATCGTTGTTCTTCTCAAGTGCTTTGCAATTAACACCGTACCAGATCGAAGTGAATAGCCGTGATATGTCTAACAAAATAATGCTTGGGCTGTCAAAGTACATGCCCTGGCCTTATGCTATAACGTACAGCACAAGAAACATGGAATCAAAATACATCATCTCCATGTACAGCTCGGAAGTTGCTGTATGGGCAGCCATGTTCGACAACAACATCGAACGTATATTAGAATCATATAACTCCAGATAGTCCAATCAGAAGTATACAACAGTGTTGATTTAAACTAATAGTTGAATAAGTGCTTGACTTATCTCTTTAAATACTGTATAATACACGTATTAGATAATTAAACAAAGAGATAAACATGTCATTGAAATTTGAAAACACTGCCGAAGTTGGGCAAACTATTCGTGCATACGACTTTGAGATAATGCCCGACAGACCAGACCGTTATGTAGAGGGTGTTGTCATTGACAAAACCAACCGTAACGGAACAGCGGTATATGTAATTAAATGTACAGTTGATACCGGATTTCCAGAAGGATGCGGACGTGTTGGAGTAGAAGTGTACGTCCCAATGCAAGTAACATTTGTCGAACACGACAATCGTATTATGTTACTTGCTACTAAATGAATACTTGACATTAACCGCTAATTACTGTATAATACACGTATTAACACAATATAACTTTAACTACACAGGAAAAGTAAATGGCCTCAACAACCACAATCGAAACTCGTACTGTTACAGCACTAGCAGCTCACAAACGTATTAAGAAATGTTTTAAACTAAAACGTCCTGTATTTCTGTGGGGCCCTCCTGGTATAGGCAAAAGCGATCTTGTACAAGGTATTACCGACGAGATGGGCGGGCACATGATCGACATGCGTATGGCACTTATGGCGCCAGACGAAATTCGCGGTATTCCTTTTTATAACAAAGAAAAGGGAGTTATGGAGTGGGCTCCACCAGAAGACCTTCCACGCGACAAAGGCAATTGGCCTATTATTGTATTATTTCTGGACGAAATGAATTCGGCTCCGCCGAGTGTACAGGCAGCCGGCTATCAGCTGGTACTAAATCATCGAATTGGCAAATTCAAACTACCGGATAATTGTGTTATCATTGCTGCGGGTAACCGTGAAAGTGATAAAGGTGTTACTTACCGTATGCCTTCTCCGCTTGCTAACCGTTTTGTTCATTTAGAATTACGCCCAGACTTTGACTCTTGGTTAAATTGGGCTGTTAATAACAATGTTCATGCTGATGTTACAGGTTACTTAGCATTTGCTAAAAAAGATTTGTTCGACTTCGATCCACGATCTGCATCACGTAGTTTTGCTACGCCACGCTCGTGGTCATTTGTTAGTGAAATAATCGAAGACGAGGAAGATGATGCTGAAATGCTTACAGACCTTATTGCTGGTACAGTAGGGGAAGGACTTGCTATTAAGTTTATGGCACATCGCAAGTTTGCAGCCGATCTTCCTAATCCAAGTGATATCCTAGCAGGCAACGTGTTAGAGATGAAGACTAAAGAAATATCAGCAATGTATTCACTTGTTATCTCTATGTGTTATGAGTTAAAAGACAATCATCCTAAGATGGAAAGTAAAGAATGGCACGAACAAGCAGACAACTTCTTTGCTTTTATGATGGCTAACTTTAACACTGAGATTGTTGTGATGGGTGCTAAGGTTGCGCTAACCACATATAACCTTCCAATCCAGCCAGGCAAGCTAAAGAACTTTGATGCTTTTCACAAGCAATATGGCAAGTACATTATGGCCGCTGTTGGGGGCTAGTTGAGTTGAGGACTGCTTGCTAACGCGAGCATTGGGCGGCTATTTTTGTCGCCCATTTTTTTTGATAAATATTAATATGAAACATCTAATAGTTGTAATGATACTAATATTTTCCTGTACAATTCCAGCGGCAGATCCAACAAACGAATACAAGATACAATTTAAAGATATGGTAGTAGCTGCCATGGTGCAGGGCATCCGAGGCGATGCTACTACACAACAAGAGTACATCATGCTAACATTAATGCATGGTACCATGGACAGTAAGCACAAAGCCGCTGGCAAAATGGCACAATGTTATATATTGTGGTCTGGCTTACAATCATTAGATATTGTCGATCTAATAGATGGCATTGGTTCATTTGAGCCTGGCATGGAGCGAGCAAAGATGGGATTTGATATGATGATGGCATCAACCAAAGAAAACTCTGATGATATCTTTCCTAAGGTTCTTGAACTAATAAAACCTTCATTCTCAGTGTACCTTATTGCTAATTGTAGTTTGCTGGATCGAGGCATACAACTTACAACCGATGCAATAAAGCAGGCACCATCGCAAGAGCAACAAGAACCAGACTGGTTCGACAAAGACAAACAGATAATATCATAAGTAGACTAAATGAACACTTGACAAGTTAGCCATATTCCTGTATAATACATGTATAAATTAAACAATTAAGGCGCACGATATGTCGGCAACTAAAGAAATTAAAAAAGTCACAGCGAAAGAGCTAACAGATAAGATTCTCAAAGAGCCTATTCCGTTTGACAAAGATGTAGACGATGCTGCTATTGAACGTCTTATTACCTCACGTATATCGTTACTACTAAACAAGCCGTTCTTTGGCAACATTGCTACACGGTTAATTCTGCGTAACGCAGATGAGTGGATTCCAACTGCTGCCACTGACGGCAGGTACTTTTATTATAACGCGCATTTTGTTATGAGTCTTCGTCCCAAAGAAGTTGATTTTTTGGTAGGACACGAAGTATTACATGTAGTTTATGATCATATGGGCCGACGTGGTGACCGTGATCCACAGTTGTGGAACATTGCTAACGATTATCTTGTGAACCTAGATTTAGTTAATGATCGTATAGGAGAGAAGATAACGACTGTGAATATTTTGTTTGATACAAAATACAAAGACTTTTCATCCGAAGAAGTGTACGACGATCTTATGCAAGACGTTAAAGATCAGAAAGAGAAACAGATATCAGAAGAAACAAGCAGTAACAACGAACCCAGCTCGCAAGACATTAAAGATGTGTTAGGTGACTTAATTGACAAAGTGTTAGATGATCACCTGGACGAGCAGTCTGCTGGCGAAGATGGCAAACCTGGGCCAGTCACAATGACAGATGCAGAGAAGAAGGCATTGCGCGATGAAGTTCGAGAAGCAGTGTTACAGGCCGCCGAACAAGTTGGTGCTAGCAATGTGCCCGGTGGCGTTAAACGCATGATACAGGATCTAACAGAACCCAAGATATCTTGGGAAGAGCTAATAGCACAACAGATTGAATCCACAGTAAAATCAGACTTTAGCTTTGGACGTCCATCGCGTCGTAGTTGGCATATGGATGCTATTATGCCAGGAATGATTCCAGGTACATTGATTGATGTGTGTGTGGCAATTGATACGTCTGGTTCCATTAGCCGTAAGATGATTGCAGAGTTCCTTAGCGAAGTACAAGGCATCATGGAACAGTTCTCAGATTATAAAATACATGTTTGGTGTTTTGATACCGCTATACATAATCCCCAAGTTTATACACACGACAACGGTGAAGGTATCGCTGAATATGAGCCAGGTGGCGGCGGCGGAACTGACTTCATGGCAAACTATGATTGGATGAAAGAAAACGACATTGAACCCAAGAAGTTTATTATGTTTACAGATGGATATCCTTGTGGTAGTTGGGGAGACGAAAACTATTGCGAAACTGTATTTATTATCAATGGTAACAAAAACATAGATCCTCCTTTTGGTATATGGGCACACTACGATGAACAATAAGCAACGTGTACTGTGCCAGATTGTGTTAAACACAATAGCAGTAACCGAGGATAAGAGTACAATGCAATGGCAGTGATTACTTCAGACTTTTTTGGCTTTCCATTGGAAGTAGGAGACACTGTAGGCATAGTGTACGTGAATAATCTAGCCACAGCGACAGTTGTAGAGATAGTGGATCAGAAAATGATAGTAGTATCATTAAATGAGGCCAACTATTTGGTGTGGGAACAGGGACATTCACGCGACGAATTCATAATTAATGTGCCATCACACGAATGTTTTAAACGCATCTGCTCACCAGATGATTTTAAATTGTTAAAATTTGCCATGGGGGCTGAACAATGAGTATGAGCCGAACACATTATGTATTAACTGGAGTAAGGTACGATTACAAAGAATTCTATGATTTGTTAAAAATAGACGATGCACCTTATTGGGATAGTGCGCAGGGTGGAATCGAACACAGAGATAATGTTTGTGTTATTCCGGATGGTGTAAATAGCAAGTACGTGTATGTGGGTTATGTTTCACAAAAGAGCAAACCAGACGGTAACTTAGATGATTACGGTGTACACAAATCTCCTCGTTCTGGGTTGGTGTTAAATTGTATATACAACGCATTTGGTTTTGCCAAGCCTTGCAGTCAGCACGTATTCACGCATTACAGATAGATAATGCTGCCGCAAATATGCAACAGTCATGGTTTCAGAAATACCTGGGCTGCAACAGACTACCATCATAGAGTATTTCGTGCTATTGCCCAACAAGCAGAAAACCAGCTACCCGGAAATATCATTATAATAGATGATACGTGGGCAGACGAAATTGACACATATGACAAGTTTTATGCCAGATATAGCAATGTAGATTTGGCTAATGTAGATCTAGTGTTGTTTGTTGCACTAGTAGATTCTGATTGGAGGAATGCGAAAGCTCGCAAACGGATTTTAAGTTTTATTAATTCCAAACATTCATGTGTTATAAACCAACAACAAGCGTTTTCATTCTGGGGCCATTTTGCTAGCAGCGAATATCAATTGTATCAAGGTTTAGACCTGCCATGGACCGGCACTGATGTATTTTTATCATACAACAGAAAGCCACACGACCACCGAGTTGAGTTGTTTAATGAATTTCAACAACGTGGGCTATTAAAACATGGTATATTTACACTGGGTAGTAATAATGGACAGGCTTGTACTATAGATGAAAACCAGGGTATAACAGACAACGGGGCTGGCGGTGATGTTGGCATACCAAATGACGTTGTTTCCTTAGGTAATCATGATATATGGCAACGTGCTTTTATCAATATAGTAACAGAAACACACATGGAAGGTAACTTTTTATCTGAAAAAATATGGAAGCCTATAATAGGCAAACGACCATTTCTAGTTATGGGGCCACCATCTGTACTTTCACAATTACACAATTGGGGATTTAAAACATTTGGGCTATTCTGGGACCAGTCTTACATTATGTCAGAGAACCCAAGTCGACAAATTGCCCAGATTATTACTAGGATATCCGGTATGTCACACAACGAACGCCTAGCAATGTATAAAGAGATGCAGTCGATTTTAACACATAACTATACGCATTTCTTTGGCGAGTTTACTAAACAGAACAACAAGCAAATCGATCAAATATTATATAATGAAGAATTAATATGAGTTTAGAAGAATGGGATTATGTACTTGGAAAAGCCAAGTCAGAAAACAATGCCAAGTACAGGTATCTGTTGAACAGAGCAGAGTCGGATAAAAATTTGCAAATCTACTTAAACGAATTTGATCAGCGTGAAAAAGAGAGAGCAAGAAAAGCTCGTCGTGCGAGCAAAATAGATACATATACAAGATATGTAATGCAACTGTTATTTTTTGCTGCGAGCCTTGGTGGAATCTATGCAATAACGAGCCTTACTTGGAACGTATTTATTTGGCTATTAACATATGGAACCTAAAATGAACAATAACATACTAACCAAGAATAGAGAATGCACCGAATGTCCGCCGCATTTTACTCGTGTGCGTACACAAAAAATAACCAAATTGTTTGGCACATGTTCTGTTTTATTTAACGACTCTAAAAAGAATATTCGTACTTGGTGTTATGAGAATGTGGACAATCGATTCTTTGTTGGTAACCATGTTGAATTTAATAACACTTCTAATATTATGGTAGAATATCAGATTGCCGCGTTTGAAGATCCACGCGATGCTACTTATTTCTCTTTAATGTTACCAACATTTAAGATGGTATAAAATTTCTTTGTTGTGTATTGGCATGCTAAATATACGTGTATTATAAATTACAACGAGGAAATAAAATGTCAACACCAGAAACACCCGAAGCACCAGCAGAACAAGTTGCGCCTACTGAAACAACCCTAACACTCCAAGATATCACTGTAGCGATGCAAATGATTACTGTTATTAGTGCTCGTGGAGCATTTAAACCGGACGAACTTGCTGTTGTTGGTGCTTTATATAATAAATTACACGCATTTTTAGAGGCATCTGGCGCTCTTACAGAAGATGCAGTAACTGACACAACAACAGAAGAAGTTCCTACTCCTGAATAACAGAGATTAAAAATTATGATGAAACATATTGGAAAACACGACCAAAGAAAAGCGGTTCTTTTATTTAAAGAAGTGCCTAACGAAGAAGACATGTGCCTTATTGTCTATACAGATTTATTGCCACGCTTGGTACATGATCCCATGATGAAATGTCTTGAAAGTGATGTTGGGCAAAACGCGCACGACATTACCGGACCACTAAGCCGAACGCTCATGGACGATGGCAGAAATGTTTTGAATGTTATACATTCTAGTGGACACATTCGAAAGGTTCCCACTAACCAAATGATTATAACACCCAATGCCAATACAACAATACGGTTGGATGAACTTAACAAGCTCATGAAGGAAATGTCACAAGGCGACGATGCTACTAAACGTATGGCTGATATTGATGCACAGGCAGGTATGCGAGATCCAGCCAAAGAAATTAAAAGGGAACCTGTAGTCGAAAGCACTGACGGTGTATTAACGGATGCCGGTATAGCGCAAGATCAGTTAACACAGGCGCAACGCATGCAAGAGGATGCTGCTCGCTTAATAACAGAAGCAGAAAACTTAACTGCTGCTGCATACACGCTGGCACCCGAGCTCAAACCTAAGGCCGCTAAGAAAGCCTCGGTTAAGGCTACAGCAAAGAGAGGCCCAGGGAGACCAAAAAATGTTGCAGCATCTAAAAGCTAATTTAGAAGACAGAGATTGGCGTGTTATTTTAGACGACGTAGAAAAGAAAGAAATTCCAGTGGAGGTAATTGATCGGTTGACCATTAATTTGGTTGACGGGTCATCGTTTGAAATTAACATACGTGAAATGTTACTCGAGGAACATGCGGACATGGTACACGCTGCTTTACAACTGAAACTAGATGAAATGGATAGCGTCATCGACGACATTGACTTTCACATTAATATTGACGCAGTTGTAAACACAATTCAACCAGTTACCGACAAGATGCTTAAAGATTTATAAACAACCATAGTAACGTAGACTCCTGCGTTACTTTTTTAATAACAACGAGTATATAATGCAACAATACTTAAATATTCTACAAACAATTTTAGACAATGGTACTGTAAGAGAAAACAGAACGGGTGTTAATACCATTTCTGTTTTTGGGCATCAAGAACGTTTCGAATTACAAAAAGGGTTTCCGGCTGTAACTACAAAGAAACTAGCATGGAAGGCAATGGCCTCTGAACTACTTTGGTTCTTGGAAGGATCAGGCGATGAACGCAGACTTGCTGAAATTCGCTGGGGAACCTCTCGTGATATGCTTGCACATAAAGACACTATTTGGACGGCCAACGGGCTTAATTTTCACGGTAAATATCCCGGGGACTTGGGGCGTGTTTATGGCGTACAGTGGAGACATTGGCGTGGCCTAGCAAACGTTGCAGTTGATTACTCTGTTGGAACATCTCCTATGCAACAAGTAAACAAAGAAGTAGATCAGATAGCCAATCTAATACACACATTGAAAACTAACCCAAATGACCGACGTATGATATTATCTGCTTGGAATCCTGGAGAATTAGATCAAATGGCATTGCCACCTTGCCACTTACTAGCACAATTTAATGTCAGGCAAGGCACGTTCTTAGATTGTCAATTATATCAGCGAAGTTGTGATGCATTTCTGGGTGTTCCATTTAACATTGCTTCTTATGCATTGTTGACACATATGGTGGCGCAGGTCACTGGACTACAAGCAGGCCATTTGATTCATACATTTGGAGACTTGCACATATACGAAAACCATTTAGACCAAGTCCATGAACAGTTAAAACGTGAACTCATGCCGTTACCTGTATTATGGTTAAATACAAAAGTGGATCATATTGATAACTTTACTATGGAAGATTTTAAATTGGTAGATTACAAACATCATGCAGCAATACAGGGCGACATGGCCGTATAATGGAAATTCTTGTGGTAGGCGGTGCAGGTTTTATAGGACACCACGTTGTTAAGATTTTAAAGGACAATGGCCATAATGTACATTTGCTGGATATGTTGACAGCGTATGATTGGGATGATGTTAAAAAATACAATGACCTAATTGCAGCTAGGGTGCAATATGCCGGCATAGGTAGTATTTGTTCAGACCAAATACAAACGGCTATATTGAAACAGACGTATGATGTTGTTATACACTTAGCTAGTTTCCCTCGTGCCAAAATAGTAAACAACAATCCCAAAGCCGGCGCCGATACTATGATCAACGGCCTTATTAATTTACTGGAACAATCCGATAAAATAAAACGTTTTGTTTATGTTAGTAGTTCCATGGTATACGGAGACTTTACAGGTGGTATTTCTGAAGAAGGCGACTGTAAACCTAGTAGCATATACGCTTCATTGAAATTAGCTGGGGAACATATAACAAAACAGTACGCTGAAAACCACGGTTTTGGTTACACTATTGTTCGCCCATCGGCAGTTTATGGACCACGTGATGTAGAAGATCGTGTTGTGAGTAAATTCTTTATGAACGCAATTAACGGAGACAATATAAACGTACATGGTATAGACGAACGTTTAGACTTTTCATATGTCGAAGACACTGCATTGGGCATAGTGCTTGCTGCTATTCAACCAGAGGGACTAAACCAGACATTTAATATAACATACGGGCAAGACTTAACTATTTTCTCTGCGGCGCAATATGTTCGTCAGATTGTTGGCAATGATACAACAATTGATATACAAGACAAGAATCCTCTTATGCCAAGCCGTGGATATTTAAATATAAACAAAGCAAAAAACATGTTGGGTTATAATCCTATGACTCCTGTACACAAAGGATTTGACTTATATTACCAATGGATAAAGGACTACTATGACACCAAAAATTCCATTTAATGCTCTGGATCGAACATTTGCACGACACAAGCAACAACTACTAAACATATACGAGACTGTTGGACTATCTGGACAGTTTGTTGGTGGAGAAGCAGTTGAGGCGTTTGAAAACAATTGTGCTTTTATAGCTCAACGAACCCATGGAATAAGTGTTGCAAGTGCCACAGACGGGTTGTATTTTGCAATGCTTGCTCTGGGTATTGGCGTTGGCGACACTGTGCTGACTGCTGCATATTCCTATTATGCCACAGCCGAAGCAATTGCCAAAACAGGAGCTACTCCTGTTTTCATTGATGTGGATCAAAACTATCACTTGGATCTTGACAAGGCTGCGGATGCTATAGAACCC
>Ga0307995_1001444_pt1 | contig 14835 bp, 16 predicted proteins | sample EllFjometagen262_FD_203132 | JGI IMG/M metagenome (GOLD analysis project Ga0307995, IMG submission 203132) | Marine microbial communities from Ellis Fjord, Antarctic Ocean - #262 | ecosystem: Environmental > Aquatic > Marine > Unclassified | place: Southern Ocean | collected 2014-11-02
AGTACAGACGTAGCTTGTAATTCAAATGCTACAGCATGGGCTGGAACTTTCAGATCATACTTTAACGGAATTAACAAAAACCCATATGGTGGAACCGGCGCCGCTACCACATCTTCATCATCTATTCAAAAAGGTGTAACTGCTATTGATGACGCGGGAGGTGTAATTCGTATACGAACAAATATTGGTACTGAAGCGGGTGAAAATGCCTACCTTCCATCAAGTACTACCTTTGATGAGATTACACCAGAGTAATATGATCATTTTTAGAGATAATATTAAAACCCGCTTTATAGCGGGTTTTACACTTATAGAGCTTCTAATTGTTGTCGCGATCATTGGTATTTTGGCGGGTGTTGGTATACCAATGTATAACGGTTATATCAATAGCACTAAGGAGTCTACTGCCCAAAGCAATTTAAGAGCGATTGCTATGATGGAGGCTGATTATTTTTCTGACAATGGTAGTTATTACAAAGCAGCGAATACAGCACTAATTAACACAAATCTTTTCTCTAAAACGACGCTTGACCCAAATAGTGACTATAACTATTCTATAGTTGATCATTATTATGGTTTTGAAGCAATAGCAAATCCAAAGAGCGGTATGAGCGTTACTAAGTGGTGCCTTGATGGAAATAACGACATGAATAGTGGCTCACAGTGTCCTTAAAATTAAAGCTGTTACACTTATTGAACTTTTGGTTGTTTGTAATATAAATTAAATCAGATAGGGCTAGTTAAAATGTATCACCCATAGCAAACATCGGGGTATACATTGCAACCAATATTCCGCCAACTGTAATACCCATAAAAACCATCATTATTGGCTCAAGCATTACTGTTAGTCTTTTTATAACGACATCCATTTCGCCTTCATAATAACTTGCAATCGATCCATACATCTCTTCCATATTACCTGTCCTTTCACCAACAGAAATAAGAGCGACAAAAGATGCCGGAAAAATATTTGGAGTTTTTGCAAATAGCTGAGATAACGGCTCACCCGAAAAGACGCCTCTACGAACATTAACCATTGCCTCTTTAATAATAAGGTTGTTACTTGCGCTCGATGCAATATCCAAAGCTTCCATTTCAGGGACTCCGGCCGCCCTTAAATTGCCTTGAATCATTGCTATTTTAGATAAAGATGACTTTATTACTAAACCACCAAAAAGAGGTAGTTTTAGTACCAATTTATGCCAACTCCTTTTAATTTTATAACTTTTACGTATTGCAAATGATAATGACATGAATGAAGTTACTAATGCAATGGCAAGAACACCTCCTTTTAGTGGATTTCGAAGGAAATTACTCATATTAACGACAAACTGAGTCGCCGCTGGAAGGCCGCCTGCTTTACCATCAAACATTTCTTCAAATACAGGAACAACAAAGACTAGCATCAAGGTTACAACCGCGCCAGCAACAATTAAAAGGATTGTGGGGTATGTCATTGCACCCTTAATGCTACTTTTAATTTTCTCTTGCTTCTCCATATTGATAACTAGCTTTGATAAGAATAATTGCACCTTACCACTTGATTCGCCTGCTCTAAGAAGGTTAATGTAGATATTGTCAAAGGCGCCAGGATATTTTTCAAAAGAGTCAGAAAGGGTATTACCAGACTCAACTGACTTATGAATATCAGCAATTATTAGCCTCATTCCCTTGTGCTCAGTTTGCTCCTCAATCATGTTAATGGAATCAAGAATTGGAAGTCCAGCACGAACCATTGTTTCAAATTTTTTGGTAAAAGTAATGACCTCAGTTATCGGTACTTTTTTTGGAATTTTTGATGTTTTTTTTGGTTCCTTTGCATCTTTTTTGACGGCTTTAGACTCTTCTTTTCCAGACACCTTCTGGAGCGATGTGATGATTATCTTGTCTTCCTTAAGCTTAAAAGCGGCTTCATCCTTATTAATTGCAACAATCTTTCCTTCGGTATATTTATTTCCAAGAATGCCTTTATAGGAGTAGGTTACAGCCATTAAATATCCACCAAATTAATCTAAAATAAGTATTCTTTTATACTCTTCGATTGAAATAGATCCATCTTTAAGAAAAGTTCTAGCAATCTCTTGCATATTCAAAAAGTTATCTTTTTCTAATGCAATTTTTTTAAGCTCAGGAGTGGTTTTTTCTTGTAATATTCCTTCAATCATATTGTCAGAAATCCTTAAGACTTCGTAAATACCTTTTCGTCCTTTATAGCCAGTCCCATTACAAACATCACAACCCTCTCCTTTGAATATCGTAACTCTTGAAGACTCTTCAGCAGAAAAGCCCACAGATCTAAGATGGCTCTCGTTGGCGCTATCATCTTCAACAAGACATGCAGTACAGTTTTTTCTTGCCAAACGCTGCGCCACAATTAAGGTTAGGGCAGATGTAATTAAATAGGGCTGCACGCCCATATTTAGAATACGAGTAATCGTGCTTACGGCATCATTAGTGTGCAGAGTAGAGAGAACTAGGTGTCCTGTTAGGGCTGCTTTAATGGCAATTTCAACGGTCTCTTGATCACGAATCTCTCCAACCATAACAACTTCCGGATCTTGTCTTAAAAAAGATCGCAGTGCTGAGGCAAAAGTCATGCCATAGTCTGGCTTAACATGGACCTGACCAACGCCATCAAGTGTAAATTCAACAGGGTCTTCAGCTGTTAAGATATTTATATCTTCTTTATTGATTTTATTTAATGCAGCATAAAGGGTTGTTGACTTACCAGAACCAGTTGGGCCTGTGACAAGAACCATTCCTTGAGGCGAAGATATTGAGTCAATAAAAGCTTTCTCATCATCCTCATGAAACCCAAGTTTTTCGATTGATAAATCTATGCCATCTGTATCAAGAATACGCATTACAACCCTTTCTCCAAAACTAGTTGGCATGCAAGATACTCGAAAATCAACCTCTTTTTCACCAACCTTTAGAGTTATTGCGCCATCTTGAGCTTTTCTTCTCTCAGCAATATCAAGCTTTGACATAATCTTAATACGGGTAATAATTTTTGAGTAGTTTTCGAATAAAATCTTACCAGTCTCTGGCTCTTCCTTTAAAACACCGTCTAGTCGAAAGCGCATCCTTGCAGAATACTTAAAAACTTCAAAGTGAACGTCACTAACACCCTCTTTGATTGCTTTTTTAAGATATTTATCAATAAACTGAACTACAACAGCAGAATATTTCTCATCAGCCTCTTCATCATCCAAATCTAATTTTTGTTTTTGAGTTAACTTAACCTCGTTTTTAATGTGAGGAGGGGTAACTGTTTTTTTAATTTCTATAGCTTCAGAAGCTTTTTCGTCTCTATTGTCATTAGAAGGGTTATTTTTTTTGGTATTTAGCTTGGGAGTTCTTGGCGCTTTGGCGGAACTTGGGTCTATTGCATTAAAACTATCTAAAATTTGAGAAATTTGACTAATGGTAACAAGGTATGGGTTAACTTTTTTATCGGTCAGTAAAGCAATACTTTGCATCTGATTCAAAGCTGAAGGCTCTGATATAGCAACATCCAAAGTATGCCCGTGGACACTAATAGGAATAATTCTATTTTGGATGATGTATTTTTTAGACAAAATGTCCGAGGTAGTAAAATCAATGTTCTCAGGATCTAGATTAGGTAGAAACTCAATATCGTAGCTACCAGAAATTGCATTTGCTATAGACACTTCATCAGTAAACCTATATCCTATAAGCGTTTCAATTAAACACTTCTCACCCTCCTCGCTCGCTACCATAGCACTTTTTAAATCGGCTTCCGTTATCATCTCATTGCTATAGAGTAAGCTAGCAATTTGCTCAGCTGATTCTGGAGGTATTCCAAGACTATGCATCATTAAGACAAAATCAAATGATGCGAGGTGCTAAGAACACAAGAAGCTCTTTCCTAACATCTCTAACATCATCTTTTCTAAATAGGCTGCCTATAAAAGGAAGATCTCCAAGTATTGGCGTTTTAGTTTGAGCATCCTTAGTGCTTTGTGTAAATACGCCGCCAATAACTACGATAGTCTGATCTTGAATCAATAGCTTTGTAGTAATGGTTCTTGTTGCTATAGGGGGATTCGCAACAGTTGTATCAACAGTGGATTTTTCAACACTCACGGTAAGAATAATATTACCATCACCAACAATTACTGGTGTAACACTTAATGAAATTCCAGCATCCTTCAACTCGATAGAAGCAACTCCATCAGCTATAACAGTATACGGAACCTGGTCAATTTGTTTAATTTCTGCTGCCTGCCCATCAAGAGTAAAGACTCTTGGGTTTGACAGTACTTTGGTGATACCCTTAGTCTCAGATGCGGCCAGAGCAATTGATAAGTTTTCACTTGTAGTTCCCAGTATCAGCCCCACAGCATTTCCAACAATAGTGCCCTCGTTGCTAAATTTTGAGGTAAAGTCAATATCCTCAGAGGTTTCAACAACTCCTTCAGCAGGTTTAGAAGTAATACCAAAGGTTGCGCCCAAAGCCTTACCAAGGTCTTCAGAAGCCTCTACAATGAAAGCTTCAATTAAGATTTGCTTGGTTCTAACATCAACCTCTTTAATTATTTTTGAAATGAAGTCTAATTCAGATTTAGTAGCCTTAATAATTAAATAATTCAGTCTCTCATCTATAGTAATTTCAATCTCAGACGAAAAATCGGATGCAACTTGATCATTACTTGAACCATTGATTACACTTTTTATTTCTGAGCTTACTGTAAGAGCCTCTGTGTAATAAAGCTTAAATATTTCAGTATAGAGGCTCTCGGCCTCTCTCTCAGCATCACGCTTCAATTTTTGGTCTGAGAGACGCTGTAAGTCAAACTGTTCCTGCGCTAAGAGAACCTGTTGACTATGGATACGAATAATATTTGCCTGTCCATCAACATATTTTGCAAGTTTTTTAATTTTTAAAATTGAGTCAAGAGCTTTATCCCAAGGCACATTAACCAACTTGGCAGATACATTTCCCTCAACCTCGTCTCCTATAAGAATGTTGCGGCCTGTAATTTCTGAGAACATTATCGACATATCCTGAATTGAAATATTGTCAAAATTTACAGTTATTGGAAATACAGAGTTATCATCTAACTCAGAATCGACATCAATAGAATTTGATTTTTCTTCTTTATTGATTTCATTTCTCTTAATAGAGCTTGGAATGTTATAAATTTCTACAGGGGCAGGCCCAGTTTGTGCGGTCAAAGCAATTTGGTCTTGCATGTCAGCAATGAAGATTTCAGGTTCGATCAATAAAGAGGCTTTATCAACCTCAATAGCAGATGGAGCACAAGAGGATAAGACTAGGGCAGCCAGTAAAACTAAAAAGTTATTATGGTGTGCTTTCATTTGTAACGCTCCGATTTCTTACAGCTAAAGATACTACCTTACCCTCTTCAGTTATTTCAATTGCATCAGCTTTTATGCTTGTAATTGTCCCACTAGAATTTCCTAACTTATCGCCTATCCTAATAAAGTATTTATCACCATTTAGTGTTCTAATTAGTCCAATTTTTAAATTCTGTGAAACCATTACAGCCACTAAGGAGTTTGAGGCAATAGTATTTTGAATGAGAGGATGAAGAGTTTGATCAATAGGCTCACTCTGATTCGAGACCATTGAATTGTCGTTATTCTCAGAAATAAGCGAACCAAACGCATTTCCTGCTGCAGAAGAAGTCCCAATAAGGCACGCAGAAAACAGCACCAAAGTAAAAATTGTAGTAAATTTAGATTTCATGTCAACACTCCTAATTAGCCTGTATGCACTGCTCAGACTCATTTTTAGGTAAACGATAAGTAGAAATAGAGCTGGTTACTTTTACGTTTCCTGTATTTTCTTCAGATTCTACAACAACAATAGATTCGGTATTTATGTTAATGATTTTTTTAAGCTGCGCCAAGCCATTTCTAAAATTTGTATAAAAACTATAGTTCCCACTTATTTCAAGATCAACGGTGAACTCATAATAACCAACATTTTGGAGTTGAGGTTGCCCTTCATCATTTACAAAGTTATCATCTTCGTAGTTATCATCTTCGGAGTTATCATCACTAGTACAAAAACCATCAGCTAAAATCGGAACTTCAAATCCTTTCTCTATTTTTGTTACCATCAGTTTGTTTTGCATCGCCAGCAAACTAATTTGTCCATATAAATCTTCCAACTCTTTATCGCTATGAAACAAATTCGTCCTTCTATCATATTCTTTTTCAGCAAGCTCAAGATCTTCTTGAGCAACCTTAATACTACTTGAAAGAGATTCTATTTCATACCTAATTGTTTCAATTTGAGCTATTTTGTCATTCTTTATCTTCAAGTCTTTTTGAGTTGGTATGTAAACAAAATAAACATAAGAAGCAATGACAATGACAACTGCAACCACAGCCATTAGTGTTTTGACATGAGGATTTGGTGCGCTAGGAGAGCCCTCTTTTGATTCCTTTTTTGAAAATAGGCCCTTAATAAGGGATCCTACATCAACGTTCATATCAATTGCCATCTGAATCCTCCCTTCCATCAATAGTTTGTTGCTCAATCAAAATAACTTCAACAACAAATTTTTTAATTGCTTGATTTGAAATTGTTTCTGCTGACATAGTTGATAATGAGGCCTTATCAATAACATCAACAATCGTCAAGTTTTCTATAAACAATAAAATATTATTATCATTTGCAGACATGCCATTTATTGTAATTTTATTGCCTCCAAGATAGTCAATTTCAGTTAACTTTATATAAGAACTTGGTATCGCAGCATTAATACCCACTAACACTGAGTACATAAAGCCTTGATTGGACGTTAATTCATTTGTCGCCTCAAGAGTCATTTCAAGTGAATCCTTTTTATCAAGAAGATCTGATAGCGTCATTTGAAGTTCATTTCTTAGAGGCTCTAACTGATTAAACTCAACCATCAAGGCATCTACTCTATCGACCTCTTTGCCGTTTAGCAAAAAGTTCCATGCACCAAAGGCAATTGCGGCAATTACAAATACAACAACTCCCCAGCGTGACAAGAATTTCATTTTCTCTTGGCTTTTAACATTCTCTCTATTCGGTAACAAGTTAATGTTGTTTGTACCTGTAACGTACTCATAATAGCCAAAAACATCTAATTTTCTAGTTGCGAGGCCCAATGCAGATGAGAATATAGAGCTATTCAATTCAGCTTTCGATTTTTCTTGTAAGTTTTCAGGTACCACTGAATTTAACAAAGGATCAAAAACATCCACATTAATGTTGGGGAGTGCATCATTAAAATTACCTATCGTTCGCTCTATATTAGGCATTGATGATGAGATCAATAAGGTATCAATTGCTTGGGTTTTATATTTAGCTGTGTAGGAAGAGATCATTTGCGCAACCTGCATTGAAAAACGGTTACTAATGCCTTTTATTTCTTCATCCGTCGACTCTTGGTTCATTAAAGTACTTCTATCTTTCTCTGACAAATAAATATCAGAAATAAATGGTGAGTCTTGATACAAAATTAAAATGTAATTTTCGAAAGCCCCAAATTCAACTATAGCGACGGGTGCGCTGGACTTTGTTAGATCAGCTCTAAGTGCAAGGGCATTTCGAGTTGCAAAACAGCGGACATCCACCACTACTGGATTAAGGCCAGACTGCCTAACAATATCTAGGTAATTATCAATATCGTCAAGCTTTGAGGCTACAAACAATAGATGCATTTGATTTTCAGCTGTATCTCTCTTTAAGACCTGCCAGAAAATAGAATACTCATCAAGGTTATCTGCTAACTGGACTGCATTCTCCCATAGTGAGTCTGAAGCAACTGCAACCTTAAGCTCCTCATCTGTCATGAGTGGAAGTGGAACAACTTTAATGATTGCGCTGCTAACAGGAATCGAGACTGCAGCACTTTTGGTTTTAATTTTGCTTGATGCTATAAGTTGAGTAAGCTTATTAACATACAACTCAGGGTTTTCAACAATTGAATAATTGGAGCTTCCGTCAATGTACTTATAACCAAGCTTGGTTAACGTCCACTCTTTCTTAGTTGACTCTAATTGGGCAATCCTAATACAGTTTGGGGTTATATCAACTCCAACAACTTCTTCCTGTTCAACAGTTAGCTTGCTAAGGTAGCCAACGATTATTTTAATAATTTTTTTCAACATAATTCTTTGTAAAAAAAGTTAATTTTTTTTTGTTAATTGTTAATGTTATATTTTATCATAACCCCTACTTTGCTACACTATATACTAATAAAATGAACTAACAAAATATTCTCAAAGTAAGTTTCTTTTTTTTCTTTTTTTCTTTGATAAAAAACAGAAACTTATAAGAATAAACCTCGCTTCATAAGGGAGGAAGATATTATTAAGAGTTAGCCGAGTTCATTCGGGACTCCGCCATAACCCAGAGACCATCAAACTTTTTTTAAATTAGGCGTCTCGATGTCAGCATGAGGGTCAATTTCATGAAAACTAACACTTTGATTATTCGCAAAATCTAAAAAAATACCTGGATTTTGTGGAGGTGACATAATAGGAGGAAGGCTCATGCACCAGCAGTTACCTGACCCCGAACCGCAACCTAATGCTTGATGACACTCAGAGCAATGTTTAGCAGTCATAGATATAAAAAAATTACTTGAAAATCTAAGGAATGTATTAAAAAATCATTGAGTCAATCACTTCAACCGTGCTGGAGTGTAAAGTTAAGAGTCCACTATTGACACCATCATTGATCGCTCCGGTAGACCTTATTTTATATAAGAATTTAGTTTTCCCCGCTGTATCACCATACGAATCAGACTCGCCAATATCAAAGCCAATAACCTCATCGGCCTCATATTCGACACTTGCTAATAGAGCGATGGAACAGCTGTAACTCTGAGCTGCACTCCTATTTTGCAAAATTTGAGAATCATTAGGCATCTTCCATTTACTCATTTTACCCGTAGTAACATTATGACATATCTTCCCAGGTACTATATTTTTACAAGGCGCATCAGTAGCTGAATTGGCCTTAAGCCAAAGCCTGGCCTCTGCAATGCAGGCCTCTGCAGAGTAAAGAGAGTCTGACTTACCAATGTAAATGTCAACCTGCTCTGTCGCCTTTTTAGAGGCGTAATACAAGCCAATACCCATTGTCGTCATGACCAACATCAAGGTTAATGAAATAACAATAATGAAACCTTCTCTAGAGTTTTTATTTAAAGTTCTACTCATACTAAAGATTTCTTAAGGAGACAGTAGTGGAAAAAGTATCTCTCTTGAAGAGATCGTTTTTTGTAAAGTTAAAGTTACCTGAAAAGTAATCTTTTTTTAGAAATTGTTTGTTAATTTTGCCATACTTCTCTTTAGCTCTTAGAGTTAATGTAATACCAAGTGATTTTAAAATCGATGGAGTTTTATATACAGCGCGAATATGAGCACCCTTACTTTTAGCCTGCCACCGCACATCCCCATATCTGTAGAACCTAATAGAGAGAACCCACTGATTATGGCCTGGAACCACATCTGAGGTAATAACTAATCCAGAAACTGGATTATGAGGAAAAAAACTTGTATCAATACTTGGACTTTTCGTAGACGTAGTTTTAACAATAGTTTTAAGCTCTTCAATCTCAGGAAGCCTCCAGTCACGATATCCACATAATGCACTAGAATTAACAGCTTGCAGAAATTTTTCAGAATTTCGAAGCACTTGTGAAGACTCAATGTTCAAGTTGTCTTCTTGCCCTAATTGACCATTATGTGAGGCGGGGGCATTGCTCATATACCAAGTATAGAAAGCATGATTATAATGAAGATTACCCTCAATGTTAGTTTTAACTTCCCATATCAAACCGCTATCTTTATCATAAACACAACTCCATTCAGTGGCACTATTGGCGAGCTCTGCTCCCGATTTATCAATTTTTACATAATCACTGATATTAGTTGCCTTGAGTGCATTTATATCAACTATCTGCAAATCCTCAATATAGTCAGCCATAACCTCTTTAGCGCCAATAATTGGCTGCGCTAATATCGCGTTATCTCTTCCAAGGATGGTCTTACGTTTGTATAAACGAAAACGATCCCCCGTATTACTTGTATGGGCCTCTGTCCAGAACCTGATCATAATACGATCGACCGTGCTAGAAGTTACCTCGCCCTCTAAATTAACAACATCGTCAACCTCGTCATAGATAAGTGTCACTTCATCGCAGCAGGCGTCAGCACTATCAGTTATAGCAAGGGCCCCAACAATACTTCCATAGGTCATTGTTCCGCTTGCATCATGGAATTCATAACCAGCCATACGGATTTCGCGCTCTAATACCTGCATAATCGATCTGCCTGAAGTGTGCATCTCCGCGACATCTATGCTTCTTTTGTATTGCTTTTGAATGAGCTCATAGGATGCGTAAGTGGCTGTAATAATAATTGAGCTGACAGCCATCGAGACCAACATTTCAACCAATGTAAAGGCTTTTTTGTTATTGCGCATACATCACTCGCTTCATGAAGACTGATTTATCACTCTTGCCACTTAGCTCTAAGGACACTATATAGACATAGCTACCCTGAACTAGTTTCTTTTCTACTCGGATAATACGCTTATCTGCTGTCCTCTTTTCGCCCACCTCTCCCTTTATTTTATTGCACCAATTCTGTAATCTTACAAGCTGATTCTCTTTGCCTGTATTGGTAGTGATAGATGAGCAGTTACTTAAGTCTTTACCGTTGTACTCCATAATGTTAGATTGATCACCATTCAAAACTTCCATAATCTCGGTGTTTTGCAATTTAAGTTTTTCCCTGTCTATTGCATTACTCATAACAGTATTGGAGGTTGACACCAGAGCAATGACACCAGCAAAGCCAATCGCAGTAATAGCGACCGAAACGAGCGCTTCAATTAGTGTAAATGCATCTTTAGTGTTTTGTATCATTTTGTTCGTTTTAAATATCGTCCCATGTGCTGTTGGTATAGTTGTATTTAAGTTTCTCAATCAGGCCAGTAGCGCCAAAAAATTGAGTCTTATATAGATACTTCTTACCCCCACAAAGCTTAGTAAATTGATAATTATTTGCAGTCGCACTGCCGTCAGGATAAAAGCATTGATACGCACTTTTCCACTTCAAAGGTGTGTTATCCACAAGAACCTCTATGTCCAATGGAATAATAAGTGTTGGATAGCCATTCTTTATTTGAGTCGCACCACTCCTTGCACAGGTGTTTTTTTTAGGGAGATACGCGCGATTGTAGTTTTTTCCTCCTCCGAAATAGGTAGCAACCATTGTGGTTTTGTTACTGCTGACGCTTTCCGATTGGACCTTCCTCATATAATTATTAAAATTTTCAAATTCATTGCGCAGATCCTGACGACAATTCCAGCCACCGAGGCTTGGCCAGCCAACGCCTGCTATTATTCCAACTAAAGCAATAACAACTAATAGTTCAATCAGTGTAATTGCAGACTTCACTATTTAATCTTTAAGCTCGACGTCTTCATAGTTAATTTTTCCGGAAGAAACCAGTTCATCAACCGAGTGGTTCATGGTAACCATCCCCTCTCCTCGAGCCGTTTGCATAACGCCAGCAATTTGGAATATCTTACCCTCTCGAACAAGGTTCCTTACCGCGTGATTACAGACCATAATCTCAAAAGCCGCAACGCGTCCCTGGCCATCTGCAGTTTTAACCAACTGCTGCGTTACGACCAGTCGCAACGATTCAGCGAGCTGTGAGCGTACCTGGCCCTGCTGCGCTGCTGGAAATACGTCGATAAGACGGTTGAGCGTGTTTGGAGCGCCAGACGTATGCAGCGTTCCAAAAACAAGGTGGCCAGTTTCGGCGGCAGTAATAGCCAGCTGAACGGTTTCAAGATCTCGCAACTCTCCCACAAGAATGACATCCGGATCCTCACGAAGAGAGGCCTTAAGGGCACTTGCAAAAGACTTTGCGTCCCTTCCAACCTCTCTCTGAGAGATCGCGCACTCCTTGGGGTGATGAATGTATTCAATGGGGTCTTCAATGGTTAGAATGTGGCCCGGTTTCGTTGAGTTGATTGCGTCAATGATTGAAGCCAGTGTGGTCGACTTACCGGAGCCTGTCGGGCCCGTAATAAGAACCAAACCGTTCGGCTTGTCAACAATCTCCTGAATAACGTAGGGAAGATTAATTGCGGCCATCGCAGGAATGTCGGTTTCGATTTTTCTTAAAACCGCCGAAAGGCCGTACGAGGTATAGAAAAAATTGACACGAAAACGGTACTCTCCTACCTCAATTGCAAGGTCAACGTCGCGGACCTCTGTTAAATGCGACAACTGCTTTTCACTCAGCGAGTCGTTAGCAAACTGCCTGAGTTCTGATGACGAAATGATGTCCTCTTCAGGGGTTATCATGTCTCCGTTAACGCGCAGCATGACCGGTTGATTTTCTTTTAAGTGAATATCAGAAAACTTATACTCTTCAATGTACCTTGCTATAACTTCAATCACAAAACTACCCTTATATTTATGTATGTAAAATCTATTATATAGAACTAGAAAAAACCTTTCTGAGATAAAATAACAATGATGATGATTTATTTAATAGTTTTCTTGGTTGGCCTTGTCTTTGGTTCATTCTTAAATGTTTTGATTCACCGTCTCCCTTCGGGAATATCATTAGTCAAGCCAGTGGGCTCTGCATGCCCTCATTGCAGCCACTGCATTCGGTGGTATGAAAACGTACCAATCTTTTCTTACCTATTTCTTAAAGGCAAGTGCTCCCAATGCTCCAAGCCAATTTCAAGAATCTACCCGATAGTTGAGCTGATAACCGCGCTAGTGACTCTAGCACTTTATATGAATTTTTGGCTGGGCTGGGAACTTATTGCAATGACTGCTCTTTTTTACACGCTAATTGTTTTGTCCTTTATTGACCTAAAACACAGAGCGGTCCCTGACTACCTCTTAATTATTGCGGTGGTCCTTACTGGACTGGTTGGGAACTTAACTAATATCCTCATTTTTGTAGGCGGCTTTGTCTTGCTTGAGCTTGCAATAACCTTTTACATTCAGAACATTAAAGCGAGGCTTACCAAAAATAAGGCGCTAGAAACACAAAGAGCGCTTGGAGAAGGTGACATGCCTATTGCCGGCGTAATTGGAGGACTTTTAGGAGTTCACCTTGGCATATCAGCAATCTTTTTAGCGGCTTTACTTGCACTGATACCAGCGCTTTATAATTTATTCGCAAAAAAAGAAATTGAAACAGCCTTTATTCCATTTTTATCACTAGGTTTGTTGATTACTTTTTTGACCGGTTTTAATCTATTCTCTTTCGCTACGACTTTCTAGAACTACTCAATAAAAAAATATTTTTTGATCGCTAACAGATAGCCTTAATACTTCCAGAGCTCATGCTCATTCCATAATGCCTCAGCACCATCAAAGTTGTTTTCATAGGCACGCTGAACCCAGATTTTTGCAGTCCTCAGTGATTTAGCAACACCATCACCCTCAATATAAATCTTGCCTAAGATGAACTGAGCCTCGGCCTCTCCCTTCTTAGCAGCACTCTTGAGCATTTCAACAGCCTTCTTGTAATCTTTAAGAACGCCCTTACCGTTAAAATATAAGATACCTAGGTTAGTTTGTGCTTTAGCATCGCCATTGACTGCAAGTGGCATCCATTCCTTTGCTGCCGCTCTAAAATCTTGATTTTCAAAAGCAATCATGCCGTCATTAAAATCAGCATTTACAGGGCTTATAGTTAAACCTAAAGTCGTCAATAGGGTGAGCGCTAATAGGGGTAATTTAAGTTTCATAATCAATATTAAAAATTTTATAAATTTAAAACAATAATATACACGCATTGATATTGATATTTATCTTAATGCTATTAATTACAGTATGCTGATTATTTAGTTGCCTTGATGAATAATGACACCTAGGTTATTGAACTGTACCTTTAGTCAAGTTTTACTCTCACCTGTAATAGGATTCTTAAAGCCTTGATAATGAAAATGGTTAATAAAAAGATTTGCAATTGAATTCGTGTTTTCATTTTTACAAGTAAATGACTTTAACTTACCATTTTTGCCATCATTCGCCAAAACTGTTATTGACCCTTTTAACTGGCAATCAAAGAGCAGAATGTTTGTATTTTCAGCAATAATATTAAAATTTGATTCAGTAGCATTAAGCTTGCTTTCTGCCACATCTCCGTTATACATGGGAATACCGACGCCAGCAAGAATACCTATGATAGCTTGATAAAGTTGAATCCAAAGTAAAAACTTTCTGGGATTATAAAGACGCTGATGATGACTGGTATTGCGATGTCTCTGTGAAACAAGATATTAATGGCAATGTAGAAGAAGTAAAGATTGAAAGATGTAATCCAAAAAATGAAAGTGCGAGACCATTTTGGTTGTCAATAAAAGATGCTATTTTTAAAGCATCGCCTCTACCCACTCTGCCTGATAAGAAACTTTTTAGAAAAATTATTCGATTTCAATTTAATGTAAATTATTAAAAGTCTATACCAAGGTGTATCAACGAGAACCAAAATACTCTACCCATCACGAAAAATGTAAGAGTGTGTACCAACTTTGCATCAAGAGATTCCCTTTCATATCAACGATTGATTGCCAAGTGAGTATCAAAACAGAGTGATTTGGACGCTCTACAACCCTTACTAATACAACATCCTTCCATAAGTTCGTAAGAAGTTCGTAATAGAATCTTAAGTTATACTTTCACACACATCAAACGAAATTTGTACTTTAAGAACGAAGTAGTTCTTCAACAACTCTCTTGCCACTTCGATCTGCACCATGAACGGTGCCATGAGCTCCAGCAGTTGCCTCACCTGCAAAGAAAATT
>Ga0307995_1001449_pt1 | contig 14791 bp, 22 predicted proteins | sample EllFjometagen262_FD_203132 | JGI IMG/M metagenome (GOLD analysis project Ga0307995, IMG submission 203132) | Marine microbial communities from Ellis Fjord, Antarctic Ocean - #262 | ecosystem: Environmental > Aquatic > Marine > Unclassified | place: Southern Ocean | collected 2014-11-02
CCCATTGGCCAAATACGATTGGTATCGCGCTCCACCGCCGCCGCCACCGCCAGCATAATAGGTGCTTTGAAACTGCTTTCCAGAGCCGCCATCGCCTCCTTGGTTGCCGTTAGAGTTTTGGCCAGCGGCCTGCGCTCCACCACCGCCACCGCCGCTTCTTTGATAATAACTGCCACTATTTTGCTCAATCCCTTCGCCGCCGTTGTTTCCTGATACGGTCAAATAGCCGCTGGGCGTGTTCGTATGGCCGCCGTCGTTAGTAGCTCCACCGTTTGTACCACCACCGCCACCACCGGAGCCGCCGGATTCGCCCTGCTGACCCGTTCCACCACCGCCGCCGCCACCATAAACCTTTAAGTCAACGCTTGTTCCATTAATCCTACAGTCCGCCCCGTCAGCGCCAGCGGAGCCGCCTGAACTACCACCGCCACCCCCAGCGCCGACTGTTACGGTGTAGCCTGTGCCCCCAATTAAAAGTTGAGATGCACTGCTTCCGTTATGCCAGCCGCCACCGCCGCCACCACCCCCAGTAAAATTTGTGCCGCCGCCGCCGCCGCCACCAGCCGCGACTATAAAATAATTCACGGTAAGTTCAGCGGGGCCGCGATCAGTAAAAGAGCCAAAGCCGTTTATGTTGTATCCAAAACCTGACATTGTTTACTCCTTATGCGTCGTTAGCTGCGTCAGTGGTAAAGAGAAGCTTAATGCCTAACAAGCGAGCGTCGCCCGATTGGTTGTCGGCTGAAACATCTCTCATTATCTGAAAGTAAGTCTGAGTATCTGCCGCCGCGTTTGCTATTGTTACCGCCCCACTTACCGCCGATACCGTCATATCATTAGAGGTTCCACTAAAGGCTTTTGCGGTAGCCACTACATTCGTTCCAAATGCGGTGTTTATGCTTCCATTATCTGCCATTGAGCCGCCAGACAAGCCCCATGCTACCGTACCCGTGTTTGTCCCTGTTACTGTCCAGAAGGCTTGAAATATTACCGTGCCTTCGTTCCACGACTTTGGGAAACAGACGGTAAACTGAGCGTTCTCGTCAGACGATGGGTTAAAGTCTAAGCATTTTAGCTCGGGACCGTTAGACAGCTCGACTTGCTCTAAATCCGCACAACCGCTAGTGCTGTTTGGGTACATTGCCCCCGCCGGAACATAGATAGTCTCAAGACCTGCAACTTTAACTGCCGCGCCAGAGTCAGTGATTGACCCGCCAACCAGCAAATCGCCAACAACAGATACGTTAGTGGTTCCTGTCGGTACGGTTAATGCCGCCGCATCAGCGTCATTCTTAATGGTGACATCGGACGTTGATCCTTGCCCTGTAAGAATAAGACCTTCTGCCGCTGTGTAGCCTATTGCCGCGCCATCCCCTGCCGCAGTATCTCCGTCAGCGTTTAAGGTTCCTGCTGTAAGATCACCAACAATATCTACATTAGTAGTGCCAGTAGGAATTGTTAAAACAGTGCCGTCAGCGTCATTCTTGAGAGTTACATCAGAGGTTGAGCCTTGACCCGTTACAATAATACCTTCTGCACTGGTGTAACCAAGCGCGGCATCGTCACCAGCGGCTGTATCTCCAGAAATCAGAGGGTGTGCTAGGGTCTTATTACTTAGAGTCTGTGTAGCTGCAATACCCGCCAAAGTGTCTGAAGTAGCTGGCAGAACAAGAGTTACGTTGCCTGAAAAGGCAGAGTGTGCGGGAGCTTGAATTTGAGCGTAGTGAGCGTTATTAGATTCGCAGTAAAACTTGACTGTTGATACGGTTCCGCTGTTTTTGATAGCGATGTCACCAGCGGATATTTCAACCAGCCCAGCTATTACAGCCTTGACGGTGCCTGTCGGTATCTCAATAACGTCTGCGTCAGCATCGTTCTTAATAGTTACGTCATTGGTAGAACCCTGACCTGTAAGGATAAGACCTTCAGCGGCGGTAAAGCCTATCGCGGCGGAATCACCTGCCGAAGTATCTCCGTCCGGAGTAAACGTAGCCGCAGTTAAGTCTCCAACAACATCCACAGCACCTGCAAAATTTACAGTAGTTGTTCCCGTAGGAATCTCAATTACATCTGCGTCTGCGTCATTCTTGATGGTTACATCATTCGTAGAGCCTTGTCCGGTTAAAATAAGACCTTCAGCAGATGTATAGCCAATTGCAGCATTATCCCCAGCGGCTGTATCTCCGTCGGGTTCAAAAGTTGCCGCTGTAGCCGTGCCAACAATATCTACATTAGTAGTGCCTGTAGGAATGGTAAGGACAGTACCGTCAGCATCGTTCTTTAGAGTAACGTCGGACGTTGAACCCTGACCTGTTAAGATAGCTCCGTCGGCAGAAGCATAACCAAACGCAGCGGCATCGCCGGAAGCGGTATCGCCAGCAGGCTGTATGGTATTTGCAACAAAGAAATCTCCTGCTACTGACAGGTCAGTCATAACATCGTAGAGCGCCGCCCCACTTCCCGCGCCATCAGAAGCGATAGACTTAGTCTGTCCAGCAAGTACAGCTACATTTGCTCCAGAACCCTGAGTAAACGTAAGAGTGTAGCTAGTGGCGTTCTCTATGAACCAAACCTTAGATACAGTGTTAGGTGCTAGGGTTACTGTAGAGGCTTGACCGCCTCCAGTTAGCTTTAGATACAAAGACCTAAGCTCGCCATTTGTGGCTGTTCCATCGGGCATTGTGATAGTAGAAGTTGATGCGTCAGCGACTGCCTTAGTCGCATAGCCCATAGCCTCGCCAATTAACTCTAGGTTGACGTTTGTTTCAGTGCCCCATGTACCAGAAGATTCGCCTGTGCCAATCTCCTTTAGTCTTAAATCGTTAACGTATGTTGCCATTATATAACCCTCATGCGGCTATTGTTTGCCAATTTGGTGTTTGAGAAGTGTCTATCAACCCCCACACATTTGTTGTACCTATCTCACCAGTGCCTAAAACACCCGAAACTGAAAAAGTTACAGAAGAACCTACTACAACGCTACCTACTGATACTACGCCTCTAACTGATGTAACAGACGTTTCGGCGTTTGCTTCTACAACTACACTACCTAATGCACTTGTACCTGCAACGCCAGTAGGTGATACAGCTTCAGGGTCTCCCCATGTAGCAGACCCCCAAACTCCACGGCCCCAACCAGTAACATCTGACACTACGCTATCCTAATAATCGCATTGCTAGCGTCCGCTGCTGGGAAGGTAATAGTAAAGTCTCCTGCGGTAGCTATTTTGTCAGCTCCAAAGTCCAATACACATACAGCTTTGTCAGAGTTCGTGTCGTTATATATCAACGCACCTCTAGCAGTTATTGAAACTGTACTAAAAGTCAGGTTAGCAAAGTCTGTAAATCCCGTAGTACCGGACGTAGCAGGGTTTATGTTAGTTAAAGCCGCTCCCGTAGCACTATAATTGGTTCCACTAACTTCATTAGAACTAGTATACGCTGTTGTAGCCGCACTAAGAGTTGCGGAGCTAGTGTATAAAGCTAGTTTGAAGCTGTTCCCTCCACTCGCTAGGAAATTATGAGTACCTTCAAGTAACTCTTTTTTAAACGAGGTACACATTGCTTGAGTTATCGCCATTACAATCTCCTAATGATTTCGGCCATGTCTTGCTGTTGGTTTTGGTTAAGCAACCCTACTAATGTAGTTCTATCACTCTTGATTGCTTCTTCCATATAGTATTTTACTGCGGTAAACACCTGCGCTTTAAACGCTTCTGCTTGATCTTTTATAGCAGGGTGACACTCTCCACCCACTGACACTATCCGGCTTGTAGCCATTTCCGCCCAGAACTCAGGATCGTGTCCTTTGTTGTTAGTAGTAGTAACTCCTACAGAGCCTACATTTGATACCGCTACATTAAACATTTTAATTTACTCAGCTAACTGGGGTTCTGAATTGTCCAGAACGATATGTATCTTCACGTAACTTACCGTCACCAAGATTCTTTAGTAGAGTCATAGATAGCAAATACATCTTCTCGTAGTTAGCCACTATGTCCTGTTCACCTTTCATAAACCGTATTGCTTCTAATAGTGCTCCGTTAAGCAGCGCAGAGTCAAATTCTTCTCCTAGCCACGTAGTACCTGCGGTAACTATAGACTCAGGATAATAACCATAGTGCAACTCTGTATCATAGTTAGCATCAGGAGTTGGCCCTAGTATAAAGCTAGCGTCATCGAAGTAAGCATAATGCTTTGGCGAACCAGTAGCAGTAGCAGTGGGGTATGCTTCTCGTATGAAATTAACATCTTTATTTATTAAGAAAGTGTAAGTCCCACTAGAAGATATTACTGCTAGGCTATACGTATACAAAAAATCAGTAGGTACGGTTAAATACGGGCTATTACTAGACATACCTCCCGTCACGTTCTTACGTAGCGCAGGTATTTGGACTGAGTTATATATCTTCTGCTCGGCCTGTTCTGTAAACATGGCAAGCTGGGCATCTGTGAATGTGTTTTCACAAATGTCTTGGATATTAGTTTTCAGTTCCGTGTAATTCATAGGTTATGCCATAGGGCCGCGTGCGTACAAGCCTTTAGTAGCAGCGCCAGTACCACGTACTTTAATTTTACGGGTAGAGTCTTTTTTGACTTCTCCGCCGTTTTTGTACCCAGCCATTTTCTTTTTTGGTTTCATATCCATCTTACTACTCCTAGGTTATGGTTATAGTAACTTGCCCTATAATACCACTTATTAACAATATGTTTGGGGTTAGTTCAAACGGGTCATTTCCTCCGCCTATAGGGTTCCAGCCCCACTGTATCGCTCTACTGCTGTTATCTCCTGATTCCCCCAAACTTTGATCTGGTCTCGGATCACGCAATGCTTGTGGGTCATCTATGGGAAACTCCCCTAATTTTAACTGGGGATGGTCAGGATTCCAACACTCAGTGCAGGCTTTTATATTGGTGTTTACACCCTTTACAACTAGTTCCTTTAAATCTTTTAACTTGTACTGGAACCCACATACATCGCAGTATGCTATAGCTCGCTTGTTAGAAGCAAATCTAGCACCCATTACACGTATCCAATACGAGGTACAAACCTAGCGGAAGTCTTCTCCCTATCTTCTCCTGCGGCCATCTCAAACTGTTCATCATAAATTGATTTTAACATAGGCACTCGATCAGTCATCTCAGGCAGTTTCATAGCTATGTAGTACGCCAACCCTGCTACTAGACAAGGGAAGAACCTAAAGTTCATATCTGCCGTCTCTACACCACTACCAGCATCTTGTACACGCCGTAGTCTATAGTACTTAAATACGTAATCGTTACTATCAGGTACGGGCCACACGTTTATTGTAGGATTATCTCTTAGTCTTTCAATCCATACTTGTATGGGTCTACCTTGTGTCAACTTGTTAGGTATAGACGCGTAAGTACTCACACTAATACGACTTATGCTAATGTCGCTTTGAGTAGCAGTAACACCGCTGTTAGTACGTATTACTTGCTCTAACAAGTCTATAGTATCTGCGGGTAAATCATACTCAGACGTACCTTTAACAAGGTTTACAGTGCCCTCGTCTATAGTCCAGAGGTTAATACCTCGATTCTGCCACTCTATAGTCATAAGGTTCATGGATCGTCTTGCAGTACGCAGGTCATATCCAGAACGCATCTCACGTCCCGCACGTTCAAACGCTTCTTCAGCGATCTCGGTGAAGTCCATGTTAAATGCTGTAGTGCCTGATGTAGCCATTACTTTTTCCACCCGTTCTTAGCGTTAACCTTGGCTTTCTTAGATAGCTTTCCGTAGTGGAACAACTTTACACTAGTCTTAGTATGGGTTTTGCCCGTGTGAAGACTGCCATCAGCCATCTTATGTAGACCGCCTTTGTGTTCTTTTCCGTCTTTTTTGTAGTGCTTAACGCCCATACCCATTATTTTTTACTCCGCTTAGTAGCTGATACTCGTCTAGGTTTACCTGCTGGTTGTCCTAGTCTTTTCTTCTCCGCTACCTTCTTTGCTTTCTCGGCGCTAGACATCTCACCAGAAGTCTTAGGAGTCTTCTCAGACACCCGTTTGCTAGGACGGCAGTATGGAGTACCACGACTGTCTCCTTTCTTTCTACCACAAGCCTTGCCAGTTTTAACGTCCTTCCAGTCCTCTTGGAACCAACGCTTTAACGAGGCTCCTTTGGCTGTTTTACGTATCTTACCACCAGACTTGTAGTATACACGCATTACTTACCAGCCTTTTTCTTCCGGCATTTAGCGATAGCTCCCGAAGCATATGCTGACGGGAACACTTTGTACTGTTTCTTGACCTTAGTATAACAAGCGTCTTTTACTGTACCGCCTTCCTTATACCCACAGCCACAGCCGCTTTTCTTGTAGTAACGTCTCATTAGCGCATCTTACAAGCACGTACGCCTTTCTTAGCCATACCTGCGCCACGAACCTTACCGCCTTCCTTATACGCTTTAGCCATTCCGCCAGCTTTCATTTTGCCCACACCATCAGCGGCATAGTCGGGAACCATCTTACCGTCTTTCCCTTTAACCATGTTTAGCTTACCACCTGCGCTCATTTTTACTTTACCACCCATCATCTTCTTAACAGGTTTTTTCTTGGCTTTTGGCACGGGCTCTGAAGGTGAGGCACCTAAAGTTTGACCCATCTGCTTAAACTTGTATTCTGCTTTTTGCTCGTCTGTCATAGCATCAAACACTTTAGCGGAAAGAGGGGGGTACTTCATCATTCCTAGTTTTTTCTTCTTCGTTAGACCGCCGCCTTTGTACCCTAAAACATCTTTACGGGCACGCATCTTGGCTTTTTCATCCCTAGAGGTCATGTTATTAGCTTTGTTCAAAGAGGTACCCCGTAACTTATCACCCAAATTATCCCCGAATTTATCAAGTTTTTTATCGAGCGAGCTATTTTCTCCTCGTTCTTTCTGAGCTTGATACTTTCTGACATTACTTTTATATGTGTCTTCAGATACTTTTTGGTCAAAAGCAGCTTTTTTCTTAGCTTGGCTATCTTCAAATTTCTTTTTCTTAGAGGCAACTTTTTCTTTCTTGCCCTTTCGCATGTCTGCACCAAGAGCGGCTTTTCCTTTTTTACGGGTTTCTTTACCCTTAGTAAACGCGAGAAATTCTTCCTCGTTCATGTCCTTGGGTTTGCGCTGGTTAGTTCTTGTAGTGCCTTTAGGTACAGCCATTACTATTCTCCTTATCTCATCTTACAGGCGCGTACGCCCTTTTTAGCCATGCCAGCACCGCGAACCTTACCGCCTTTATTCATCATAGGCATAGCTGCGCCACCACCCATAGCTCGTTGAGCTGGGGTCATAGGCTTTCGTTTCTTCCTAGGCATCATAGCGGCTACAGATGGATCGTTAGTCATGCCGCCCATGTTCATTTTCTTAATCTTGGGTTTAGGTTTGTCAGGGCCACCTCTAGCTTTGGCGTTTAAGAATTGCCCTAAAGTTTCTTTCTCGCCTAAGTCTTCTTTTAATACGGCTGCTTTCTTTTTGCCGTCTGCGCCCATGTAAGCATCGAAACCCGCTTTCTTAGCGCGTACTGCTGCTCCTTTACCAGTAAAGTCTTTCCACGAGCGTTTACTAGTAGGACTTTGATCTGACTTAGTTTTAGTAGGGGGCTTAGGAACATCAGTAGCAGTTTTTGTTTGCTCACTCTTTTGCTTCATAGTCGCAGATTTAACGCCCTGTCTGTTGTCCATCTTAGCGGCTGATTTTGCTTCTTTACGTAGATTAACGCCTGTAGGAACAGTATCGTTGTCTTGCGCTTTAAAGTTACCAGTAGATTCCTTAGCGAGAGAAGTGATCTTTTTATCATCTGAACCCATAAACATAGGCGCTGTAGATGCAACTGATGTGGCAGCACCAATCCGCTTACGTCCACTTTTTATGTTGGCAGTTTTTGCGGAGTCCGTGGCGGCTTGATTAGCCTTAACATTCTGGTTACGTCTTCTAGTAGTAGCGGACTTACTTTTAGCTTTAACACCTTTAACTCGTTTATCAGTAGGCTTCATCTTACTAGATAGTTCTTCCAACTCTTTCTTAGAGCCAGCTTTGCCGGATACTTTCTTCTCGGCATCCATAGCCTTCTTTACTGCGCCCTTGCCAAACTTCTTCATTGCCGCGCCAACACCCATTCGTGCTACTGCCGCTAATATTGGTAATGCCATGTTCTTTCCCCTAACAATTCCACTTACGTAGACTTTTATTAATACGGCTATTTGGATCGTTAGCCGTCTTAGAGCTTGTGTTGCGTTTCTTCATGCCCTGCATACGAGCGCAAAAAGACTTACGGCGGTTAGCAGCTTTAGAACCTTTCTTTAGCTTGCTAGGCTTAGTAGTTACAGCAGTCTTTAACTTACTGCCGGGATTAGCCCTCCGGTAACTAGCTACACCTTCCTTATTTAATCCCCCAGACTCGCTCTTACCTGCCTTGCGAGTCCATGCGGGGGATTTTTTGACCGTCCCACCTTTTTTGTAGTACTTACGCATAGAAAACAGTCAAAGAAGACAGCGCAGCTTGCGTATACACCACATACCCTCCAGACTTAAATAGCAAGCCGTCATCAGGCACGTCAGGATATTCAGAAGAGTTTGCTGCCGCACAGGTATTAAACTGCATACGAATACCACCAGTAGCGTTAGTCTCTCGGAAAGCAATAGTACCTGCTGTAGCAGTATTTACTGCGTACATGCCTTTAAGGCGCATACGCCCTTGAAACATGGGTGCCGCAATAGATGTGCCTGATCCTGCACTAACATTACCCGCAGGATTACCAACTGCTGTTATAGAAGCTAACGTAGCAAAATGTTGTGTACCTACAGCGGTATCAGCGTTTGCACCTGTGATAGACTCGGTAACCGCCGCGCCTGTCTCATCTGTACCAACAACAGTAAAGGACTTACTACTGTCGTTACCAGCACTAAGAATAGTTACATTCCTAGGCTGGTCAAAAGTAACAGCACCTCCAGAAGCCAAAGCTCCACCTATTACAAGTGCAGCATTATTACCAACAGAAGTGGCTGTAGATATACCATCAGGGTCAGCGGCAGCGGCAGTTATAAATGTCGATTGAATGTCAGAAGACATAAACTACTCCTATAAAATTAACTATTAAGCTGCAAATGCAAATACGCCAGTAACGCCTGTACCAATAGAGTCTAGATCGGTAGAGATATTCCAAATACCCGCAGTTGTGCAGTAGAAGTAGATACGTGATCCAGTGCTCATGCAGTTAGTAGCTGCGTTAGCTGGAGTAAACTTCAATTCAGTTTCACCCGCAGTCGATACATCAAACGTCAATGCATTAGTAGCCGTGCTTTCGATTACAGAGCCTGTGGCAAAAGCATCAGTGCCCGCACAATCAAAACGTAGGAAAGCGGTACCGCCAGCAGTGTCCTTGCTCTGAGCGTGGACACATACTACACCTACAGTGGCAGCAGGGAGAGTAGTAATCTGTTGTGCTGCGCCAGTAAACGGGTTGACGTTAATTCCAGCGACGTAAGTGATAGTAGCGCCAGTAGCTTTAGCAGTAACTGTTTGACCAGCTAGAGTAGGTTGGATATTGATACCTAGGACATCAGTGGTAAAGTTACCATTAGCATCCATAGTAGTTTGAGTGGTGACTGTGCCCGTATCTGCATTCTTTGAAATTACTTGAAAGCCGTTTTCGGAACGAACCGCACCTGAAAATGTTGTATTAGCCATTATAGAGTTCTCACATGTGAGTTAAGGCAAATCTGTCTACATGTCGTCATTCGGGTCTGTCAGATTCACCGGATTGTTTCCCGATATACAAGAACATATCACAGTGTGTGGTTTTAAGTCAACAATAAAAAAGGGGGCCGAAGCCCCCTTAGTACTACATGTTACTACGCTATTACGCGCCGGGCGATCCGAAGATACCCAGTGGATCAGAAACGCCAAACGAATAACGCTCACGAGCCTTGTAGCGGCTGTTACCAGTGTCAAAGTCTGCATCCATAGATGTAGCCATTGGTGAACGGGTAAAGTGCTTCAGGCCGTTAGGCACGTCAGTCATCAGGAACCACGCATCAGTATCAGTAAGGTAATGATTAATTGCAAAACCTTCTGGGATTGAGCCGTTGTTTCTAATAGCGTTCAGGTCGTTATCGGCAGTACCTACACGTCCTTCAGTCTCCAACAAACGAGTTGCAACGAATTGCAGGTTTGGTGGGATTATGAGCTTGCGAGGTTGCGCTGCGATCAAAAGACCACGCTCGTCAGTCCAGCCTGCGATCTGAATAATAGCGGCTTCTAGAGAAGTCTCATTCAGGTCAGAACCTACTGCTGGCTCGTTAGAGTTAACTCCGCCATTAACTAGTGGGTGGGAAGTTGAACAAAGCTCAACGCCGTCGCCATAAGTAGTAGCATTGCTAAAAGCGTTGTTAAGGATAGAAGCTGCCTTAACTTGCTTAGTGTAAGCCATACCGCGAGCCAATGCTTTGGTATAACGAGATGACAAGGAGTCATACAAGTTATCTTCAATCGCTTCTTCAGTGATTGAGAAACCCATTGCAACGGTTTCGTGAGTGTAACGTGCAGTAAATGCTTCCTGCGCGTTGTCATACTCGATTGATGCGCCTTCACTCTTGACAGGAGCAGAACCAAAGCCAGACAGCTTAGTCTCTTCTTCAAAAGAACGATCAGAGGTTTCAGTCTCGAAAATCTCTTTATGCTCTTCACCATACTTTGCGTACTCTAGACCGAATAATGCGTTTAATCCGGGGAGTAGCTCTTTTAGTAACTGCGCTCTTGAAATAGCCATCTAATTATTCTCCTACTATGCCAGTACCAAACTGATGGTACGGCGCGTTAATTTTAACCAACACATCGGTATAAGCATCACCGATAGCTGAACCGGATTTAGTTACAAACCCAATAACTTTAAACGACTTAGTAGCAGTAGCAGTAGTAGCGTCAAGCTGAATGTTTGACTTACCTGTAGTAGTGCTTCCAGAAGTTGTAGCGTGCTGTGCGCCTGTTAGAGGAGCGTTATGCCCCAAAGCGGCTTGAGCAATTGCTCCGTCAGCTTGTACTTGGAAAGTAACATTCGGGTCAGTGATAACATAAGCGGTAGCATTATCAGTGCCTGAAGGGTAGTACTGAGAGAAGATCAATTGGCCTTGAGCATTAATGTACTCACAACCAACGAACACACCCAGCGCACCGATAGCGTTACCACCAAGGTTATTAGTAGTTGCATCAGCACCTGTACCGGAAGCAAGCTGCACATAACCTGCGTTAATCTCTACAACTGAACCGTAGAAAATGTTCTGTGCTACTCCGGCTGGAGTAATTAAAAACGCGTCAGTGGCACCCGCATAAGGCATACCGTCTGATCGCTTTACGGGGATAAACCCGTATCCTGAATCTGTAGCAGACATAATATATATCCTATAAAATTGTTTGTTTAAGTTCCCTTACCAAAGGTAACTTTCGTTTTCCGCTCATTAAATAGCGGCATACGTGGATCATTTTCTCGCATGAAGCTGTTATCTACTGACTGCATTTGAGCTTGGGTCTGCTGGTTATAGTAAGCATTCCTCTCTTCAGCCAGTTCTTCTGGAGCCTTACACAACATCAGACCGCCAATCACTACGTTATCTTTGAACCTTTCGTTTTCAATAGTAACCATAGTTATTTCGGGGTGGTCTGAGGCTTTCACTGGCTCCCAGCCTTCACGCAATTTAGATGAGACATTAGTGGCGTCCACATTACCTTGCGTACTTACACGAATCCAGCGAAATGCATAACCCGGCTCTGGAGTAGGCGAAGGTAGAACCTCCGGCTTCATCCAAGCCTTTTTGCGGGCCGTTTTTTCACGGGTGACGTTCTCGCGGTTAATTCTGTTCTCAGCCATCATACTCTCCTCATCTCTTCAGCAACCTTTTTGGCGTATAGTTCTAATGGAACACCGAGTTTTTTAGCTATAGCTACCTGTGTCTGCGTTAAACGCACCTTTTTGGGTGCTGTGCTCCGCGTTGCGGGGGCAACCACATTTGACTGTCGCTTATGTTCGGTTTCCTCTGCTTCCCCTTCAAAATTGTCAGGGAACAGCTTCTGCATACGAGAGTTTATAGTCTCGTAGTATTCATCACTTGACGGGTCTACCCCATCAGTAACAAGTTTCTCGTGTAGTCCCATAGCGTACCCAGTCATTTCTTGGTCTGAACCAAACCAAGTATTTTCCTTGGCCCAATCAGACGCTCGTTCATCCACTTGGGGGGCTTGAGCTGCACGTTCTTGAGGTAGTTGTACCTCATTGTCCTCTGTTTGTAAAGCAGGGGGTTCAAAATTCTTTAGCTTATCTGTTTTTATGTTAGCAGCATTGAGCTTTTCTTGTGCTTCAAGTACTTTATCAGCGTCTCCTGCCTCATAAGCCTGTTTATATTGGCGTTTAGCAAGTAATGCCTCTCCCGCAGCAGTTCTTTTAGCTTGTTCTAGTAATGCTGCTTGATTTTTATCTACTGTACCCTTTAGCTGGTTATTTTCTTCGACGAGCGTTTTTGCGAAACTTTCGAGTTCCTGTCTTTCGCGGTGGGCTTGTTCTTTGGCGCGACGTTCGTCGTGGTAGCCTTTGCTGAAGTGCTTAATCCGGTTACGTACTTTCTCAGAGTAATCTTCCAACTCCTCATCTGTAACCTCATTTGGAGGAGTTGAAGGCTTACGGTTACGATCAGACTTCGGTACATCGTCAACAACTTCGATTTCATAATCTTCTTCCTTTGCCTCTTTAGCAGGCTTTTCTTCTTTGGGCGGTTTACCTGAAAGGTCTATCTCAATAGCCTCACTAGACTCGATCTCAATATCATTTTTGTTGTTATCTTCGTCTTCGGGAAATTCAAATTCAACTTTTTGGAACGGCATAATCTACTCCTTACACTCGTGTTACGCCACGAGGATCGGCTACAACTGCTTCAATTGAATCATCGTTCATTAAACGATATTCAACACCACCTACTTTAAACCGTGTACCTGTATTCATACGGAACATTACGTAGTCACCCTGCTTACACCAAGGGCCAGTCGGGAATCGCTCTTTATCAGAGTACGCTTGCCCTCCCATATCTAATACAAGTCCTATGGTAGACATAACAGTATCTAGCTGTACTTCTCTGCTAGATTTAATAATGCCACTATCTCCATAAGTATCTTCTACTTCCGGCATAGCTATTAATAGCCTATAACCCACGGGAGTAGGTAATTGGTTTTCCAAATCTTCTTCTGTCGTTTCTTGCTTTGGATCAGCACTTAAATCAGTCATTGTCATCTTCCAAGTAATTACGCGAGAGGTCGTTTACATGATTCAAACAGGAAGTGAGACCTCGTAGCATTCCTGTTATTTCTTTGTATTGGGCGAAGTCTTTAGCTCCTCCATTACCTAGAAATTCTTGTGCGGAGGACATGTCATCCCCGATTTTCTTTTTTAGCACGTCAAAGACGGTATTAGCCATATCTTATTCCTTTGGTTTATTTTTGGCCTCTTTTAGTAAGTCGAGGTCAAGTTTAGTGTTAGCTGTTCGTCTGTCGGCAGCTAGTTTTGCACCCGATTTCTGGGCGTCAAGCTCCAACTCCTGCCTGTCTATATCAAGCTGCGCCTCGTCTATACGAGTATCAGCCATAGTTTTCTGGGCTTTAAGTTGTAGTTCGGCTTGTTTTATCTGCATATCACCCTGATCTTTCTGGGCTTTACGTTGTACTTCTTGCTGCTTAACCTGTAGCTCCGCTTGCTGTAACTGGAACGCTGGGTCTTGCTGTTGTTCTTGCGCTTGTTTCTGTGCAGCTTCTTGCTGATGCTGTTGAGTTAGCTGTTTACCCGCAGTAGCTACAACTCTAGCCAACTGCACTTCCATGTCCTCAGACATCTCTTGATTAGGTGCAGGTAACGGTACTCCCAGCTTCTCTTCCATCTGCGTGCGGTATCTGAACCCTAGGTGTTCTGCTATGTGCGCCTGTAACGACGCCATGATTTGCTGTGCTTGGGGGTTCTGACCGATGGTTTGGGCAATCATTGGGTCTTGCATGAATGATTGGTGCGCCGCTATATGAGCCTCGTGATCTTGATAGATAAAGGCTTTTATAGGGGTACCTGTTAGCGCGTTCATATTCTCGCTTACAGGATCGGTTGGTTTTACATCGTCTTTTGTTGGAACTAACTTATCAGCGTTCTTAATGCCTAAGACATCAATCATCTGACGGTGTAGTTGCGGCAGGTCATAAATCTGCGGGGCTTGCTGTGCCATCTGTAAGACAGCTTGATACTGTACTACCCGCTGCGCCATTGTGGAGCTATTAGGGTCACTAACAGGGATAACGTCTACTAACCTATAGTCTTCCCTACGTGCGGATACTTCCCCTCTAACGGGCACATAGCCGTACTCAGAGGGGGCGTACTCTGCCATGATCGCCTTGAGCATCTTGAACTCTTGCTTCATGGCGTAGTGGACACGGGCTTGTACCGCTGCCATAGGCTTCAACGTACGTTCTAGCAAAGCTAGCGTAGTACCTACTGGGGCATTGGCCGACATGTCAGAAATGTTCATGTCACTAATAGCGCCTAGACGACGACCTTCATTAGTGATCTGGTCTAGCAAAGCTAGTAGAGTTTGACTTGGCTCCTTATAAGGAAGGGGCATGATGTTTTCACGAATGCTACCGGAGGGTACATCTACGTCTTTAAACTCGCCCGGCTCGATAGGGGAGTCATCACCTTTAATACGTAATCCACGGGTCTTTAAGCCCCCCGGAAGATTAGATAGCGTACCAGCGTCCACC
>Ga0307995_1001451_pt1 | contig 14784 bp, 16 predicted proteins | sample EllFjometagen262_FD_203132 | JGI IMG/M metagenome (GOLD analysis project Ga0307995, IMG submission 203132) | Marine microbial communities from Ellis Fjord, Antarctic Ocean - #262 | ecosystem: Environmental > Aquatic > Marine > Unclassified | place: Southern Ocean | collected 2014-11-02
TATTTAGTCGCTCTCGTTATCTAAAGACTACGATAAATCAAACCTGTGCTTGATAGGCTTTGAAAGCATCGTCACGCAACTTGAGAACTACATCGTGGCGAGTGGTGACATTAGCAATTTGACGAGCAAGGTTGGCGCATTGTGACGCATGATTATTTCTTTCTTGGGTTTGGGTTTCAAGATACATTTGATAAAGTTTTTCTTGAACCTCATCAGTCACTTCCATATCGCTTGCAGAAATCAATGACATGAGATTTTGTGTGTAAATATGGTGGGTATAATCCTTTGACATTTTGTAATCGTGGTATGTGTATGATAGATGAGGGATACCTTCGGGCATCAAGTGATGAATAGGAGGATTCGCTAAACCGAAAGCATGAGCCAATAATGCTGTGCCTAAGTCTTCGGTAGCGGGTTGGTCAAGGAGGGCTTGTAATGCCACTCTAACGGCCTCTCTTACAGATTCTTGAGTCTTGTCTGCTAAGTCTTCTTGAGTCTTAATACTACCTTCAACAGAAACCTTTGCATTAGCATTAAAATCCATCACATCTAATTTCAATTCATTAACCAAATTCAAAGTAAGTTTAAGATTCGGTATGTGGACACCAAAAAACTTCTGTGGTGGTGCAAAAGATACTGTATTATTCTTAGTAATAACATCGTATTCGTTCTTGAAATAACAGTCTGCACTACGGTAGGTTGAAGTCCATGAATGACCGATAGATTTGACCATAGGATTGTCTAAGCAAAATTGGGCTGTCTGTGCGAGTTTAACTACAATTCCGAGTTTGGTTTCAGTGAGATGAGCCATGAACTCCTTCATCATGTCGGCAGGGATTGATGGGTAGGTGTGAACGGATTTTCGGCCATGTCCACCACGAAGCATATAAGCGATATTGACATTCCATAATTGGTAGTTGTGAGAATTAAGTATGTCCTCAATAATTTCATCGGTTGATGTGTAATTTACAATAGACCAACGGCATTGTCCATTAACAACACGATGACCACCAAAATAGGTTTCATTGATTCGGGTTCCGAGTTTGAACACATACGCTTGAATCTCATTTACAAGTGTGTGATATTCGGGAATGTTATGAGCAAGGGCATTTGAACCTGCACTAATGCACATATCACGCATTTCTATTAACTTTGAACGAAGGAATGCAAAGTCATTTTCAGTTAGTGCATTCTTGATGATAAACGGAGCCATTTCAGTATATACTTGAGTGATGACTTTGAAATAATCGTCGCCCTGCATCATACTTTGTTGTAGGTTTTGTTGGCGAACCAACATATCGGATGCTTTGAAACCATTTACTTCAACCATATGATTTACGGCTTCTCTTAAACTTTCCATCATAGGTGTATGATAATTATACCAAACTACTGCATCATTCACAGTTTTGTTGATGCTGTAATTCAATTGGTCGGTTCGGATTGCACGGCTCGTTTGGCTTGACATATCCTGTCCTGTCCCCAACAGGTTAATAAAGGTTTCTAATTAAATGGATTCTTCAAAATGTGAAAACGCTATACTGCGTCTTTTAACTTATCATTTCCGAATCTAAAAATGGATTCTCACTCGTTGCCGATTGCCCGACCCGAATAGTTTTGGCCGAAAGAAGCGTTAGTGTATGCGGCGGCATTCATCCAAGAAGCCCCGTCAATCAATTCCGATAGGTTATTCTGTGCGGCCATAGGGTATGCAGTTTGACCTACATAATTACCCGAACCCGATACAGGAGAAGCAAGTGGAGTGATAACAGGAAGGCTTGTGCCTCCCGAATTGATAGGGATTTGATAAACTCTATTAGTTCCAAGCACTACTTCGCCCTTATCGTTAATTCCATCAGTTCCATTTGCGCCACCTTCTGCACCAAACCATTTTACAATACCCGATTTAGACTTATCAACCATAGGTTGTAATTCTTCGTCAAAAATATAGAGAACAAGGACAGTTACCCCTGCGCCTACGAAAAATGTCTTCCAATCCATATACTTCACTCTCCCTTACCTATGATTTGTCCAAGCAAACCTAATCCAAGCATACCTGCGACACCGAGAAGAATGCTACCTGCGGCGACACCTACTGAAAGACCTGCACCTACCTTAACCGAGTCTTTGAAAGACATATCAACTTCTTGGTCTGCACCATAATTCTGTGTTGGTTGATAAGAAGTCCTATCCACATCAACTGATTCCAAAGGAGTGTAACCATCTAATGATAGCGCACCATCTTGAAGATAACCTGCTGTGTCAGCACCTTGTCGTAAGAACTTTCCTGTGGAGTTACTGTGAACTGATTGATTACCATTGAAGTGACCTTTGCGGTTACGATGAGAAACAATTGCATTGAATTCTTTATCCATTGTTCCTACATCATCGTATTTGCGACTATCCATACCTGCGGCTTCATCTCTTCGGTCTTTGCGAGATTGTGAATGACGACCACGATGACGCATTCCGATTGACTCATCTTGCCTATCATTGTATCCTTGTGCCTTGAAATTAGAATTAGTTGGGTCTGCACTTGGGCCATCTTGACCTGTAATATCTTCATTGAATACAGGGCGTGGGCCGTCTGCGTTTTCTGCATACCATTGAGTTACTCCGTGACCGAGAGGTGCTTCAACTGCAACTGAATCAACGCCACTATATCCGTCAAGTGAAGTTCCTTCTTCAATGGTGATACCTGTCGTGGATTCATCAAGGAGTGCGCCTTCAACTGTTTCTGCACTACCGAAGTATTGAGGGACACCGTGACCGATTGGTGCGCCTTCTTCTATTGAATCAATAGGTGTATATCCATTAAGTGAAGTTCCTTCTGCTACTGCAATAGGTTCTCCTTCTGCATAGAACGATTCTGCGGCTTGACAGGTTGTGCATGGAACACAAGCGCATTCTGCTGAAAAGTGAGAATTAGTTGGTTCGGTAAAATCCGAATCTCCAACCATGTCCGGTTTTTGCGATGGAGCATATGTAGCCGATTCGCCTTCTGCACCATAATTTGCTGTTGGCTGATTTGAAGTTAAATCAACTGTTGATGAATCAATAACACTATAACCATCAAGGGTTTCGTCTGTTCCTGTCATAGCATCACTTGGATTGTAATACGCTCTTTCTATACTTTGTTGTCCGGTTTCGCTGTTCATGGTTTGCACTTCCTGTGTTTGTCCTGTTACTTGATTAAAATATGCGTGGTCTTCTTCCGACATGAAGAATTCTCCACCTTCTGCCGCCTTAACTGTCTTACCTTTTCTTTCGGGCTTTCCAAATGATGCGGGAACATGACCTGCCTTAATAAGATTTTTACCACATTGTATTTCCGGCTTTTGGAATGTTAATAGATATTCTCCGGTCTTGGATTTAGACTTTCCAAAGAATCCTACAACGGTTGTGCATTGAACTAATTGTTTGGTTTTTTGAGAGGGAAATACTGATGATGCAAGAACCATAGCACCTTTTGGATTTTTGTCCCCAAGACTCGCAAGTGTGAACTCAACCCGCTTACCTGCTTGTGTGTGGAGAATTAGGTGACTTCCGGGCTGACTCCCTGCATCCCATCGCACACGACTTGCCGCAAGTTCTCCACCCTCTAAGAATGGATTCATACCACCCGCTTTACCATTCATTAAATGATTAAGATAAGTTTCACGGTCATTATGATGTTTGTTTGGAAGATGTGCTACAATACGGAAACTGCCCTTGCCAAGACGCTTACCACCCGTAGCCGGTGTTAAATACATTTCGTTCCCACCATCAGTAGGGAAAACATTACGAAAGTCGGCGGCGGAGGAAAATTGAAAATGAACAGGGCGTGAGTTCTCAAGGTATTCTTTACGACCCTCTTGATTTGGCTTACGACCCATATCCCTTATTTGGTGTTCTCGTTATCTAAAGACTCGCTTCATTGATAATTTACACTTACGGATGACTCTTTAGGTATGTAGTGATTATACTTGGCTCTATTGGCTGAAATAATAGTCATAGAATCTTGTAAATTCTTACTACTAATTTTGGTATTTTTCTTATATCCCGAAGACTCTAAAGCATCCATATATGCCATCATTATAATTTCCTTTAAGTGCGCCCCTGTCATTCCCTCGGTATCTTTAATCAAAGGTTTCAAATCAATTTTTTGGTGATTAAAATTAGATAAATACTTCTGTAAAATATGCTTTCTTAACTTCTCATCGGGGAGTCCAAAATCAATTCGGAAATCAAATCTTCCCGGCCTATCCACCAATGCTTTATCAAGATATTCGGGGTAATTTGTAGTCGCAATTGTTACTACTCCACCATTAGATTCCACACCCGCTAAACAATTCAAAAACTCACCGAGAAGTGGGTGTTCTCCTGTTTTAGTTCGCTCTCCACCGCCAAGGGTATCAATATCTTCAATAATTATAATTGTTGGTGAAACTTTACGGGCAATTTCGTATAAACTACTAATCTGTCCTCTATCTGTAATATCATCCGATGTGATATAAATAATCGTGCTTTCAACTTGACTCATTACTGCCGAACAAGTTAGTGTTTTTCCTGTTCCGGGTGGCCCTGTCACTAAACACCCTCGGCTTGTTGGGAGATTCTTTTCCTCATACAAATTTAGATTTTCAATAAACTTTACTACATTTTTATCAAGAGATTTTCGTTGTTCAGTAGTCAATACTACATCATCCCATGAAACCTCATCAACATGAATGAATTGTAATTTTGCATCCACTGTATTATTTCGTAAAATCCCGTTTTTTGAACAATACTCTTCATGTTGTTTGTGAAACTCTTCAATCCGACATTCGGGCCGATGTAAAATCTGTATCTCCAAATGAAGACCATCTAAGGGCATTAAATCAATGATAAATGGTGTCCCGTCAGCCTTACTGCGAACAAAATATGTTGCACGAATTGGCATCTTCTCTTTACCATGTGGATAATCAAATTGGTGATATTGAACTGTTGTTGTTTTTGTTTTGTTCACACTGAATCCTACTATCTTTTCAATATCATATTCTGTGGATAACCATTTAACCATATCATAAAGAAAAATTGGAACTCTTGTATCCTCCCAAAATACCCAATCCGATTCAATAGACTCAAAATCACTTACACCAAAGAAATCAATAACGGCCTCTTCTAAAATGTTTGGCTCGCCTTCACTAACTTTGGCTATCTTCTTTGCCAATGTTAAAATTGAGTCTTCGGAATAGGGAATTGAAATCTGTCCCATCGGTGTTTCAATCGTAATAGTTTCGCTCATAATGAACCATTATTCAAATCCGTATCTATACCTTCACTAAAGGGTATGAGTTTGATTTCGCATTACCCCTTTTAAGGTTTCTATGAAAGTCTCCGAAACAGGTTTTGGTAACTCTTCTCTCGTAGGGTGTGGGTGCATTTTGCTAAAATTAAGAGAATTAGACTTGAAAAACGCTTTTATGTCATCCGGGCTACGCTGATAGGACACTCCCGATTGAGTTCCGAATGAGCAAGTATTCTCTTCTCCGATGTAATGAAATCCGCAAATTAAAGGCAAATGTAAATACTGATTTATATTCTCATTCTTTCTTGGGTCGCCAACAATCCGCATAAGCAATTCGGTGTCCTCACCCATACCAAGTGTTGTGTCATAACCTCCAACGGCTAAGAACGCCTCCCTATCTATTATTGTCCCTGTTGGTGCAGGGGGATGACCTAAGAACCAATAGTAGGCATAATCGGGGTGATTCTCTAAAAAGGTTTGGTCTTCCCAATGAGCATATAATCCCTTTCGTTGAAAGGTAGCACCTGTGAATTGAGAAATTAAAGGATATTCGCAATCAAGAACAACAGACCATATTTTAACTTTGTCTAAAGATTCTTCAATTGTTTTCTTCATTTCGGATAGATAACCATCATACCAATAATCGTCACCGTCTAAGAAAGCAAGATAGGGATTTGACCCCATAGATACCGCTTGGTTCCGTGCGCCGCCTACAAGGTGTTGTAAAGGGTCTTGTATAATATAATTGAAGCCATAAGACTCAACAAGTGTTTTTGCATCATAGGTTTGATGTTCTGTCGGCGTTCCATCGCAAACATAGACTTTGTAATTAGTATTTCCTTGAATCTTAATTGAATCCAAAGCCCTCAAAAGAAACTCTTCGGAGATACGATAAATCGGAACGATTATGTCAAACATATAATTACATTGTTTAGGATTTATCTAATACTTCCCATTCAATAGTGATACCTAATCCAATTGCATTGTTTTGATATGATGATATAGTAATACAATCTTCTTTGTGGCCTTCCGAAGCAATCATAAATGCTACTTCTGCATTCAAATCATCCAACATTGTTTCAAGGTCAGTAAATTCATCGTCTGTGATAGATTTTACTTTAATCTCTCCATATTCAAATTCTTTACCGAATAGAGAGAAGCCCATATTTTCATAAACATCTTTCTTTGAGTTTTCATAAAGTGTGATAGGTGCGTGACCTTCACCAAACCGAGTGATTTTGAGTGTGCTAATCATCTCTTGTTCATCATCCATAAGCGAAATAATGTGCTTAGTTTGATTAAAAACAACCTGTGGTTCATCATAGCGTGGGTCTTGAAAATTACCTAATGTCCATAACTCATGGAAGGTAACTTTACTAAAGTCCGAGTCAGTTAAAAAGACCGGCCCGAAAGATTCGTCTTTTGTGTCACAGTAAAAACCCATGTGACCGTATGAACTATAATTATCCTTATCAATGTCCGACCAAATCTGCCATCCCATAGTAAAGCCCCATAGATTGCGAGTTAATAAAGGTTGTGATTCCTCTTTCACCCGCAATCTGTTGAGCCTTACGGCTTTGAGAGTGCTGAAACTCGGTTACTTACTGCGATTAAGCGGTAGGCATTGGCCCTGCTGACTGTGATTGAATCAAAGTTCGCTTATACCAATCCACATTTCCGGGGTTGATGGAGATTCCCATTTCTAACAACTTGTTAGCGATGAGTGCGTCCGGCCCGTCATAAAGGGTGTATTTCATAAATGCCCAAAGACCACTGTTAAGAATTGTGGTTCCTGTTGCACCTTGATTGTAAAAGGTCACAAGAGCGTCAAACACTTGACCCGGAAGCACATAGACATCGGGGTAAAGGTTGAAACAAGGTTGAAAGTTGATACTGCGTGGGTAAGGACTTGCCGCACCCGGAATACCATCGTTTCCTACATTGTCGGGGTCAAGGAAGTAGTCTGTGGTGTTGATACGAACTTGGATGTATGCACGGTTTCCGGCTACACCTGTTGTAATTGCACCTGCTGTTAGACCACGATAAAGGTCTGCACCTGCACCATATCCGGTATAGATAAATGCTGATGGTGATACTGCGACATCTTCAATAACAACGAATTGTGTTGCTGTGGTTTCTGCGGGTTTTGTGATGTTGTTACCGAACCCACCGATAAAGATACTCATTGAGGTTCCTGCTTGTGCGTTAGCGGCGGCAGTTCCGGCTTGGCTGTTCCATTGATATACTTGGCTTCTCATACTCATAATTTTCACATCCTGTATTTAATTCAATCCCGAAGGGCGAATTAAGCACTTCCTCCATTGGTAGCGACAGCCGCAACACGGCTTCTTTGTTGCTGTTCAATCAAGGTGCGCTTATACCAATCAACATTGTTTGGGTTAATTGTTACGCCTAATTCAAGAAGTTTGTTTGCTATGAGAGCATCCGGCCCGTCATAGAGGGTGTATTTGACGAATGCTGAAACAACTGCGGTGTTATTTGCCACAGGGTAGTCTGCATTTGTGGTTGTCAAAGAGTAAAGAATTTGGAAAACTTGACCCGGCAACACATAAATGTCGGGGTAAAGGTCAAAAGACTTCAAAAGTTGAATGTCGTCAGCCGCAAGAGCCGCATTGGTTGTTGGAAGAGCGTTAGAAGACCCTCTTGGGTATGGGGAAGCAAGTCCCGGAACACCGGCTTGGTCTGTAACATCGGGGTTTTGGAAGTAATCAGTTGTATTGATACGAACCTGCAAAGCACCGCCAAGATAAGCGGAACAAGCGATGTCTTCAATAACAATAAATTGTGTTGCTGTGGTTTCCGCAGGTTTTGTGATGTTGTTTCCAATTCCACCAATAAAGATGTCGTATTCCCGATTGACAGGGACTACTTGTGGCTGTGCATCAACGCTTCTGCGGAGGGTGGCTACTGCGGTTAGACCTGCGCCACCTGCGGCGAGGTTTGACCATTCATATACTTGGCTTCTCATACTCATATTTTCACATTCCTTTTAAGGTTATCTATCTATTGGTTTTTTGACTATCTAAAGACTCCCCTATTTAGACTTCACTTTTAACATCAAGTGGGTCATAACGGGTCAAGACAGCGACACCAAGAGTTGTAGTTAAGAGGCCCATAAAGCGCAAGATTGTTACATCAAAGCCAATTACAGGAATTGAGAACCAAACACGGTTCAAAGTTTTGGACATTGGAGTGCCACCGAGAGTGCCGACACCAACTATTAGCAAAGAACCACCAAGAGTCCATTTATTTACAAGCATTTCTTTTATTTTATCCATCATACTAAATCACCTTATCCTAATAGAACACAAGCACCTGCAAGTGTTAAGAATCCACCGAGAACGGTTTGAACTCCAATATCTTTACCCATGAGAGTAATAGAAGGAACATCAAGAAGTCCGAGAACAGGTTGAGAATCAGTAGCAACCAAATGAAGACCACCTATAAGAGTAGCAACACCAACAAGAGTCTTTTGGCCGTTAAACCATGTGCAAACCTTAGCCAACACTTTAAGCACCTTTCCAAAAGCGATTTACGAGGATACAAGAACCAACGAGGACACCAACGCCACCCGCTATCTTGCCGACCCATCCGCCGAGCATATCTTCAACACCCATGCCGTAGCCGAAGTGTGTTAGACCCAAAATCAATACCGAAGCACCAACAACAATCTTTCCTGTCGGTGTTTCTGTTCGCTTGCATACATCTCTAATCATATCTTTCATAATAATCACCTGTTTATTGTCCTAAGACACTCCCATGTCCTTCTGCGCCCGCCATGAAGTTTCCGATGAATCCTGTTTGGTTGCTTTCTGCATACCATTGGGTTACACCATGTCCACTTCCACCTGCGGAGGGGTTTTCGTAAGATGGGAGAATATATGTGTCAAAGACATCTTGCATACCGCCGCCTAATTCCTTAGTCTGTGGTAGCGCACCTGCTTCCATTGAAACATCATATGCGGTCATTGAAGGTGCGGAATCCGCCATTGAAGTCCCACCAATAACATTAGCCATTGATGTGTCGCCGGTCTTTACTCGGTTCCCCATAACATCAGTTGATGCGGAAAACTTCTTCATGTCCATGCGCTGACCGAGACTTGTAGCGGAATTAAGAGTTTCTGCACCGAACCATTGTGTGACTCCATGACCCATAGCCGCTTCTTCACGGACTGAATCAAGAGGGGAACCTTCTTGGCGTTGTGCGATTTGAACTTCGGGAGAATCTTCTGTCATAACTTGTTCAACAGTTTCAGCACCGTAGTCTTGAGTAGGTTGATAAGCAGACCTGTCCACTTCAACCGAGTCAATTGGATTATAATTTGAAAGGCTCATGTCACCGTAGTAACCACTTTCTGCTTGCTTAGTCATAGCCCTACCGAGTTTAGGGAAAACTCCGATAATACCTAATACTTGACCTACTGCAACACCTGTTAAGATTGCGCCACCAACAAACCATGCTGAACCTGCGCCCGCCATGTTTTTATGTCCGACATTCATCATAGCAAGACCCATACCGCCTGTGACAGCGACTTTAATTCCACCACCGAAAGGAAGACGACCAAGTGGAAGCATAGTAATACCTGCGCCCACAATACCGGCTCCTACAAGACCACCCATAGCCCATCCAACAGAAGTTGCCTTCTTCTTAGATGTAAATGTTTCTTTTAGTGCTGATGGAATTCCCATAACGGAATCCACAGCAGGTTGATAAATATCGTCTTTGACTGTGCTTAATACATCCATGTTCTTTCACCTTTGGTATAATGTTCCTTGAGTTCTGCCGCTATCTAAAACCTCTCATTCAAAATGGACGAGGGTTTCCTCCTGTAACTTTGATGTTTTCTGTCGTAGTCATAGTTGGAGGGGCAATATATTGTTCACTTGTTGAAGATGATAAAATCGGCGGTGCGACATATTCCGAAGCAAGTATCTCTAATGCTTTTCCTTGTTGATAAAGGAATGAATCGGATTGGAGGGGATTATCAATAGCAGAAGTGATTACTTGTCCACCGACAAATTCACTAATTCCGGTATTATCGGTCTTATTGATACAAATCTCCGTTACCTTTGATTTCAAATCCATAGACAAATCCATGTCTTGTATTGTAGTTAAAAATCGGTGCATGGCATTTGGGCCGGATTTTGAAACTAAAGATTTAATGCTATCGGTGGATTGGTTGGTTAAACTCGCCCACCAAGAGGAAACTCCACTCATAGGTGTTACACGGTTTAATGCCCAAGTCTTTGATGCCTTATCATAAGATACTGTGTAACCACTACCTATCTCTTGTGTGAAGGATTCGGGGTCGGGCATATTCGGAGGGCTTGTAGGGGGTCGCACATAGAGAGAAGCGGGATTTGGAACATATGCCGAAACCGGGTCACCAAGAATGGATGACGCTTCATTTTCCGATTCATAAAAAGAATTCAAACGATAATGTCCATCACCCAAATCCGAAGCAACTCCGTGCATAGCATCAGCCATAAATGAACGGCCCATTACTTGATTTTGAATTGCGAGGTCAAGGTTCATAACTATACCTTGTTCGTCTTGTTATCTAAAAACAATGTTAAGATTACGCCTTGAATCTCTCAAAGTTTTCAATCGGAATGTAAATCGTATCGTGTTGTGAAGATATTGAAGTCATACAATCAGTCTTTAGAAATATAGCCTCTCTTAAACTGTCAGTCCACCGCCCAACCATCCTTGAAGAACCATTTAACTTAATGGAGATTACTTTATTACCCCATGCTTTCTCTTCGGAAAAATCAATGATGACCTTTTTCTTTCCAACCCATTTATCTATGACGGTGTTAATCTGTTTGTAGTATTCATTGTTTAACCAAAATGGTTCCAACATTTCAAAGGGTGTATCATTAGGAATTGTGGCTTCAATCTTGCTTACACCCGTTTTCACTAATGGGTCAAATACAATTTTCCATTCACCATTAGATAGTTCCTCCTTTGAAATTAAAACAAATTCCGTATAAGGTGGCTTAAACCAATCTTTAGGGAACTTAAATTGCTCGCCAACCTCTAATTGTTCAATAGTCAAAATTATACTACCTTCTGCCTCCTTAAAATAACTAAGACTATTATCCATTTTCATCCCCAATACATTATACATCCAATCCACCATATATCCGAAATGAACATACATTAACGGTGTTGGGTAAATTATTCCATTGGAAATAATTATATATTCTTTTTGTGAAAGTGACTTGACAAGTTTAGTTATGTCTTTTTTACCGAAACCACCCACTACCAAATCCGATTTAGATACGCCGGAACAATCCGGTTCAGTATTCCAAGTAGGTCGCAAAAGTTTCTTTAATCTTACTAAAAACCAATCTTCATCGGGTGTGACATAGGGCTTAGACTGTTCCATAGCGGCCTCTAACCCCGCTTTAGTGAATATATCTTCAAAAGTTTCTGCTTCTTTAAGTATCATATTATTTTTTATCATAGCCCTTTGTATCGGAGTGAAATATAAACCATTAGGAGGCTGAATACCATACTCTTTACAATAAAACTGATGCCGTTCTGCCGCCGTTAATGATGTAAAAATCTTCTCACCACAAGTAATGCAAGGTAATTTCCCTTGAAGATATTGAACTTTATCTTCTCTTAATCTTAATGGAATCCATTCATCTGCGTATGGGGTATTTGGAGTCCTGTCTATTATATCTTCTTTTTCTTGTTTAGTTAATTTGTGTTTCAAAGAACTTAATTGAGACTCATTAAGCAAACTTATACCCAATTCCGTCTTACCTCCCCAAAAATTATGAGCCAAATAATTTAGGCGGGATTCTTCACTAAGACAAGCCAATTTTGCTTGAGCCAAACTATCAAAATCTAATCGGTTGCCATTCATTATGTTTTGCTTCGCATCAATATCCCAAACACGCCATTTGCCATCATTATCAGTAGTGATGATAAAATGTTCCCACATAAGATAGTAATCCCTATCATCAAATTTGCCGTTTGATAACTCGGATGGCAAAGAAATACCATAGCGTGAGTTTATTACTAAATTGATTTCAGCAATTTCCGACATTATTTCCACCACTTCATCAGTCCGAATCCAACTATGGTCGTGCCGATGAGGGCAACAGGTTTGAGATATTCTTTGATAGAACCTGTCCAATTTTCCGAGTTTAACTCCGATTCTGCGCTTTTTGCAGTTTCTTCTGCGGCCATTTCCGACTTAATCTGTGTAATCATTTCTGCTCGGTAGTCTCCCGCTTGACTTTCTGCCGCACGAACCTTTTCAATTAAAGAAGTTATACCTTCGGATTCTATCTCCACTACGAGTGGATGCAATTGTGCAACGGAGGCTCTTTCAACACCCTTTAATGCTTGAGTGTGGTCTTCACCTGCATAATTCATACGACTCCATGTAGCACCTGCGACAGCCGCATAGGTGGGCTTTACTTCATATCCCGATGCTGTAAAATTAGATACTATACGAGCAACGGCTAATTCACCGGCTTCACTCTCGGATTTAAATAACCATTCTTCGTAATCAGCAAGATTCATACCCGAAACATCACGGAAATCTTCGGAATGCGCTTCCATAAAGTGTTCAAGTGGGTCGGACGAATCCTCCATGTGTTCATTAGTAGGGACAGAAATCGGAGCATCTTGTCCTGTTACACCTAAAGGTGGGAGGGGTTCCGGCATATCTTGGGGTATATCTTGGGTTTCTGCACCCAAAGCATCTCCTTGATTAGATAAAATAGCATCACCCATCTCTTGAGTAATGTTCTCTTGAATTGTTCCTACTTCTTCGGACTCAACAGGAATGCCATCTGCGCCGTAATCGGTTGCCTCACCCTCCGCATACAAAGAATTAAAATCCGACATGATAATCAATTGTCCGTTCCGTTATCTAAAACCAACGAGTCAAACATTAGATTCATACATCTTAGATTTAGGATAATAACTCATTCCTAATTCTGCCATGAATGTTTCATATTGCTCATCAAAAACTTCTGCATCTTCGGCGGCTAATTCAACTGTTTCAGCATACTTTACTTCATAATTGTGTGATTTGTTCACTTGTTGGAAATAATTAAGCATACCATCAATATCTTCCTTGTCTTTCATATTGATTAACTTCCTTATTGTTGCGAAACCTTCTTTTTCACTCCCTTCTTCAAAAATATCATCAGCCGAGATTTTATCACCAACAGTATAAGTTTCATTCCAAGGCACAGGCATAACACCAATCATGGTGACACCACTTGCTGTAATAGAATTATCATCCCCAACTATTTTTTGAGTGATTCTGTTTTTGTAATCTTTTTCGCCAACAACTAATGCCATATTGAATGGTTGGTAAGTTTCCATTTCACCGGAGGGAACATTAGATTGCTTAATGATTTGAATAGACTTGCTATCCACCATTGGCTTCATTACTGAATCAGTTATGATACTACTTACAAGATATTCTGCCAACTTCAAACCCTCCGAATACGCTTAGTATTACCCGAAGACCTATCTATTACTAACGCTTCCGTATCCGAAGTTTGTTGAACACTATTTTCAATTGACCATTGAGCAAGTGACTTTGAAGTTTGTCCGTCTGTATATGCACCATTTACTGCATCCGAAAGTGGGCCTCCTATGGAACCCATCTTGCTCGGAGTCGCTCTCCTTGAACCTGTGTGGCTTGCACCTATATCATCGTGATTTCCGGGAACAAATAGGGGTGTTTGACCGAGAACTCCAAGATTAAACATCTTATTATAAACTGATGGTGGGCGATTATCGTTTCCTGTATATCCCGACATTGATTGTGGTATAAATGGAACTACCGCAGGGTCAAGTGATACCGGATGAGTTTCTTTTAATACACGATAACTGAAATCCTTTGGCTCTTGTCCATCCATGCTTAAATAAGGCGATTGACCCGGTGCTTGAGCCTCTTTAATATCTGTCTCTCCTTCTGCCGCTTGAACCATAGCCATTTCGGGTTCAAGGAAGTCTTCATCACGGTTTAATGCTACATCAATATGTGCGCCAATTCCGGGGTCGTTGTATTCAACATAGCGTTCCGTAGGCAAAGCAGAAAACCTACTACCCATAAAACTACCATCAAGACTCATTGGGATAATATCAACTGCATATCCTGTGGATTCAACAACCAACTCTTCGTAATCGGCAGGGGACAAATCCCCTGTATCGGGACTTTCAATTATATCAGTATCTGCATTTTTGACAAGTTTATCCTTTAAAAGAGAACCACCCAATAATACAGCACCTACGCCAAGAGCAAGGGCTAATAGTGATGGCTTCTTCATTTCAGCAAGATAGTCTTCTTGATTGTCTAAAATCATACCATCGTCTAATGTAAATGCACCTATTTCTTCTAAATTCTCATCTTGAATGCTTATTTCCACCGCTTCTTCATCATCTTTGTCATCCATGACTTCAATAACGCCAACTGTTTCATCATTTGTATTAGTGATAGCAACCATGCCATCATTTA
>Ga0307995_1001455_pt1 | contig 14763 bp, 10 predicted proteins | sample EllFjometagen262_FD_203132 | JGI IMG/M metagenome (GOLD analysis project Ga0307995, IMG submission 203132) | Marine microbial communities from Ellis Fjord, Antarctic Ocean - #262 | ecosystem: Environmental > Aquatic > Marine > Unclassified | place: Southern Ocean | collected 2014-11-02
GTAACACAAGACTTTATAGACCAACGCGACGCTCGTGCTGAGAAATATAATCCTCGTGGTAGAACATTAGAAAAGTTAAAGATGGATATTGAATGTGAAATCTTTGAATGGCATATGATAAAGCAAGAGAAATGGGACGACTCAGATCGATGGGAAATCGACGGTATATGTCCTGTATACGGTAACGTAGATGTAAAGTTCGTAAAGAAATGGTATAACCTATCATGTCAAAAGCTTATATACCTATTAAGACAACGTGATATAGTAGAAACTTTCTTATTCTGCGAATGGAAATATAGACCAATGGATGGTGTAGCTGATCGACTATTAGTTGATGGTGATACAGTTCAAGTCAACGTCTTAGGGGGCTTAGGTTACTGGGATGTTATTAATAGTTTGAAAACCTCTAAATATAATGGATTTTATGCAGATGTCAAAAGTATACTACACAAAATGGATGGAGCTAAACAGAATGACGATTGATACTGATTTTATAACGCAAAAATCTTATGACACTTACGTATGTGAAATATGCAACATAGAAATTTCTCGCATATCAATAGATAGATCAGGGGATATATGCCCTATGTGTGAGAATGGAAAGGAAAACAATGAGACTGACGTTTGATATAGAAACAGACGGACTAGAGGCCACTAAGATATGGTGCTTAGTCATAGAGAATATAGATACTGGTATGATAATGAAATACACAGATCAATCAGATAAGTATCACGGAGATATACTAACAGGCTTAGCAGTTCTAAAGAATGCAGAACTACTAATAGCTCATAACGGTATAGGATTTGATGCACTTATGATACTAAATATATATGGTATTGATTTGTATAACATAAAATTCTTTGATACTTGGTTAGCTTCTCTTGTACTCAACTACAGACGTCCGCATAAGCATGGACTTGCAGGATGGGGTGAGCATCTTAAGTATCCTAAATTCCAATACGATGATTGGTCTGGATTCTCAGATGAGATGATGACCTATTGTGTAAGAGATGTTAAGCTGAACACTGCAGTATTTAGAGTACTAGCTAAAGAACTTAACGAGCTTGCAGCTAAACAACCTAATATAAGCAATGGCTTAAGAGCAGAGATGGAAACAGCTAAGTTCGATGCGTATTGTAGACACTATGGTTGGGAATTTGATATACATGCAGCAGCAAAGCTTGCAGCTAAACTTGTAATAGATATGAGTGATATAGAAAAAGTAATAGAACCTAATTTACCTGACGTTATACGGTACAAAGATAAGGTAGCTAAGACTCCTAAGTTTACTAAGAAAGGAGAGTATACGGCAACAACAGCTCGCATGTTAACTGAATACTTAAACAGACCTGTCAGTCCTAAGGACACACACTTGTTCGCAGTAGGTAAGGAGTTTCAACGTAAGACTGTAGTTAAAGCTACGCTCGGTAACATGGAACAGGTTAAAGAGTATCTGTATAGTATAGGTTGGGAGCCTGATGATTGGAAGGTAATTAAAACTGACTATGGTTGGCAGAAAACTACACCAAAACTTACATCAACTTCGCTTGCTAAAGTAGGTGAGCATGGTGTTCTCATAGATAACTGGACTACACTAAGGTCTCGTGCAGGTGTAGTTAAAGGTTGGTGTCGTGAACTTAAGAATGGTAGACTACATGGTAAACTATGGGTAGTAGGTACACCTACATTCCGTTGTCGTCATGAAGTTATTGCTAATCTACCTGCTGTGACAGCACCGTGGGGTAAAGAGCTACGCGAATTACTAGTAGCAGAAGAAGGTCGTAAGATTGTCGGAGCTGACTCTAGTGGTAATCAATTCAGATCACTAGCTCACTATGTTAATTCACCTGATCTAACTAATCAAATATTATCTGGTGATATACATCAGTACAATGCAGATGTTATAGGTACAGATAGACGTACAGCTAAGACGTGGATCTATGCATATCTATTCGGTGCAGGTGCAGCTAAGCTAGGTCAAGTACTATCAGGTAAGAAATCACCTAAGGTTGGTACAGAATCAATGGAGAAATACGGTGATGCTATTCCAGGATTAAAGGTTCTAAGAGAAAAGATAGAATCTATATGGAAGGTAACATCAAGTCAAGGTAATGTAGAAGGATACATACCAGGTCTTGATGGTCGTCGTGTGTATACTCCTCAACCTTATCAAACACTTAACTACTTACTTCAATGTTGTGAAGCAGTGACTACTAAATCTGCTGTAGCTTATCAGATGAAGAAGATAAAGTGTGAAGGCTTAGATGCAGAACCTAGATTATACTATCATGATGAGGTTGCATGGTCTGTAGCAGATAAAGATGCTGACAGAGTTCTTGAGATATTAGTAGAATCATTTGCTGAAGGTCCAAAGAATGTTGGTGTTAATATTATGGCAGGTGAAGGCTCAATAGGAAACAACTACGCAGAGGTACATTGAATGTCAAATATAAATATGTTTGTAGATGCAGATTCTATCTTCTTTAAGGTAGCGTATGGATCTAAAGATGAATCGGATTTACGCGTACACTATGATAGATTCTGTCGTAAGATGGAGCATACTATTAAAGATAAGCTTGCAAATCCATTCGATGAAGAAGAAAAGTTTAATATATTATATGCAGTTAAAGGTAATGATAATTTCCGTAAGGATTTATATGAGCCTTACAAATCTACTAGACCTAAACTTGATGAGGAAATAAGAAAGAAACTAAATTTCTTATTTAACTACGCTGTATCTAAAGGTGCTGTACCTGCTCATGGTATGGAAGCAGATGATCTTGTAGCTATCTGGGCTTATGAAGCTAGAGAAACTGAAGATCAATATGTTATCTGCGGTATAGATAAGGACTTACTACAGATACCAGGTAATCACTACAACTATACCAAAGATACATGGCAGTTTGTAGATGATGATCAAGCCCATAAGGCGCTGATGTTACAGTGTTTAACTGGTGACAACACAGATAATATACCTGGGCTTAAGGGTATAGGTCCAAAGAAAGCTGAGAAGATTTTACAAGGAGTACCAGCTGAACGTAGATGGAATGCTGTAAAGAAAACATGGCGTGAGCATAATGCTTCGCTTAAACAGCTTGATATAAGCTATAAGTTACTACGTATGTTAACAACATGGAAGGACTATGAAGATATTAGAACACACCTTTATGGTGAAGCCGTTGTCAGCGAACAACATGACGTACCGCAACAAAGCGATAAAGCAGAGGCAGTACTTAGATTATCAGAATGAATTACGTGACGAGATCCGAGGGGTTGAATGGCCTTTCGGATCAGATCAAGTAGAATTTTATGTTGTAGCAGGCTTCTCTAACAGGGCAGCTGATCTCGACAACGTAATCAAACCACTCTTCGATACATACCAAGGAATCTTTGAAGAGTTTAATGACAATAAGGTATATCATGCAGAACTACACAAAACAATCGTGCCAAGAGGACAAGAGTATATATACGTCCGAGTTGGACGAGTACAACAATCAAAAATTAAAGAAGGAGCAGCGCATGCTGAAGAAGCAAGCAAGCTCTTTGAAAAGAAGGAAGATAAGACAAGCTAAAGAAAGGCTATGGAAATGAGTACATATGTACAGACTGAGTGTCCCAAATGTGATTCATCAGATGCGTTTACTATCTATGATGACGGTGCACACTGCTTCTCATGCAATTATTCTACAAAGAAAGTGACAAATGATATGGAAGAAATTAAATTTAATGATACAGATAATACTTATTCTTACAACATGACAAATATAGGTGAGCTTAATAGCTTTGCTATATCAAGTCGCGGTATATCTAAGCAAGTTGTAGATTATTTCGGTATAAAAATGGCTGTAAATCCTGATGGTTCAGGTGCTTCTCACTTTTATCCGTATACTAGAGATGATAAGGTGGTTGCTTACAAGGAACGTAAGCTACCTAAAGATTTCCGTACGCACGGAGACTATAAAAACCTACAGTTATTCGGCCAATCTACTGCTATAAGCGGTAAAATAGTAGTCGTAACTGAAGGAGAACTAGATGCTTGCGCTGTTGCTCAGGCATTCATGGATAAATATGACAAAGTATTTCCTGTTGTTTCAATACCAAGCGCTACAGGTACTAAGAGTTTACTAGATCACCGCGCCTGGCTGAGACGATTTGAATCAGTGGTGCTACTATTTGACTCAGATGATGCAGGAAAAGAGGCTATTGAACGTGCAGCTAAGATAATAGGTGCAGGTAAAGTTAAAGTAGGAGACTTACAAGGCTGTAAAGATCCATGCGAGTTACTTACTAAGCATGGTTCATACAGTATACTACAGTCTATATGGAACGCACAGACGTGGTCTCCATCAGGCATACTAGTAGGTGAACCTATATGGCATAGGTTTAAAGATAGACAGAATACTTTATCTGTTCCATACCCTGATTGTCTTCATGGTTTAAACGATAAACTACAAGGCATAAGACATGGTGAGATTACTTTGTTTACCTCAGGTACAGGCAGTGGTAAGTCTACTGTGATTAAAGAAATAGCTCTTGACTTACTATATAAAACTGATAGTAAAGTAGGACTTGTATCTCTTGAAGAAAGTATAGGTGATACAGCAGAGAAATTTATCGCCATGAATTTAGAGAAATCTATTATGGATATTAAAGATATGCAAGATAGAGATTTACGAAAAGGATTTGATACCGTATTCAAAGACGAACGGCTTGTTCTTCTTGACCATCAAGGTTCTTGCTCTGATACCTCGCTGCTAGATAAGATAGAGTACATGGCTCTTATGGGTTGTAAGTATATTGTATTAGATCACATCACCATTGCAGTATCTGAAGGATCTGAAGGGCGTAGCGGTAATGAATCTGTAGATAAACTCATGAGTGATCTACTTAAGATCGTAAAGAAACATGACATATGGCTTGGTCTTATATCTCATTTAAGAAAAGCTCAAGGTGATAAGCAATCATTCGAAGAGGGTAACATACCTTCGATCGATGATATTAAAGGTAGTGGTTCTATTAAACAGATATCATTTGATATAATAGCTTTTGCTAGAAACTTAATCGATGATAACGAAACCAATAGAAATACAATAGAGTTTACTGTGCTTAAATCTAGGTTCACAGGTAAGACAGGTAAAGCTGGATCAGCTACGTACGATCCCAATACAGGTAGACTCAGCTCATCAGTGTCTAAAACAGAGGGGTTCACAGCTATATAATGCCTGATATAAATAAGATAGATCAGTTATTCATGGACATTACTAATAGAATATCTAATATGTCTCATGATAATGGTACAAAAGTAGGAGCTATCATTGTAAAAGATGGCAACATACTTAGTATGGGTTATAACGGCATGCCTTCGGGCATGTCTAATAGCTGTAAGAATAACCAAGGTATAACAAACAAAGAAGTTATACACGCAGAGGCTAATGCTATATGCAAGCTAGCTCAGAGTACAAGTTCGTCTAAAGGTGCTACACTATATAGTACCTACTCACCTTGTATTGAATGCGCTAAACTGATACTACAAAGTGGTATTAAAAGAGTAGTGTATGCTCATAACTATCGTGATGATGGTGGCAGAGTATTACTAGACGATCAAATTAAAATAGGTAAGGTACAATATGCAAGCTCAACTTCAATATATACAGGAGAAGATACGTAAAGCTAAAGCTCATATCGCTTGTAGCCTACTTAAGATGGCTACTAGCGCAGACTTACAGGCCTACCTTGTGTTTAGTATGGATACTATTCAACAGCACTTCTCACGCAACAGTATACGTGGTAACAAATCATATCAAGGTGAGGCTAATCTTACTCATCTAAGTACCACGATAGGTACATATATTCTTGATGATATAAATTATTATCATGATGATCTCCCACCTTGGGAATGGTTTAAGCTACGTGTAATGATGGGTGACTTAATGTTAGAAGCATTCTATCAAACACATCAGATTAATATTGGAAAGAATAAGAACGAAGTATTTGTTTCAATGGAAAGTCTGGATCGTAGTCTTAAAAGAAGTCGTACACATTACATAGTAGTCCCAGAGTTATGGAATTTAGATGTACCCGCAGGTAGTAAAGATCTACTGATAGGTACTGATTTCACTAGACCCTTAGACATCTCAGATATCATGCAGCCTACTGGTAGACCAGTTATAAAAGGCTGGACAGAACAGAGGACAGCTGAGTTTAAATACTATATACGTAGAGATTTCATTCAGAGTATGAATGTATTACAACAAACTCCTTGGAAAATAAATACCCAAGTTCGTGATATACTACACCGTAATCGCGATAAAATATTAGATCAACATAAGAAATTTCCAAAGAAATATAAGTCAAAGATTATAGAATTTGATTTAACTATGGCTCGCTCAGATCTAATAAGTGATAGAACTTTCTACCAATATACTGAAGCAGACTATCGCGGACGTATATACTACACTACGCCCTTCTTAAACTATCAAAGTAATGATATAGCTAGAGGTCAGATGCTATTCTCTAATGGAAAGCTTATGACAGCAGCAGGTATAAGAAGATTATTTATACATGTTGCATGCTGCTACAATGAAACGTATAATAAGGATAGTTTACCACAGTGGTTAACGACAGACTACAGGCCATACCTTGAGAACGAGGGACTAGAAGATATCTCAGTAGATAAGATGACGCTAGACGATCGCGAGGCGTGGACAGAGAATAACTTAAGACGTATACTAGATATAGCTCATGAAGAAAGACTTGAGTTATCTGCAGAGAAACCGATAACATTTCTCGCATGTGCATTAGAAATATATAATGCTACATCATCTGATGAACCTTGGTATACATACTTACCTATACCTATCGATGGTAGTAATAATGGTTGGCAACATCTATGTGCTATGTCTAAAGATAAAGAAGCTGCTGAACTTGTTGGCATTGTACCTCAGAAAATACAAAAAGATTTCTATGTACAGTGTGCTAAGAATTTAATCAGTAGATTACCTGAATGGTTTAATGAAAGGCAAATGCCAATGAAACATATCCGTAAAGGTATTGCTAAACGTGGATCTATGACTCGTGCTTACAGTGCAGGAGCTAAGAAGATCGCAGAGAATATGTATCTTGACTGCCATGTAGAAGGATACTTAGAACGATACAACATTACTAAAGATGATTGCCAACTACTAGCTAAGCATTTAGTTAAAGCAATCGATGATGTATGTGCTGGTCCATTACAGACTATGAAATTTCTACAGAAGATAGCTGAAGCTGAGATAGCTTCTGACTATGCTAAAGAAACTAAACAGAAATCTATAAAATGGACTACTCCATCTGGATTCCCAGTTATATATGAAGCATTCATAGATAATGAATTCAAAGAGAAAGCTATTATAAGTTGCAGTAAAAGAAAGATTAAACCTGTCATTAGAAAAGACGATGGAACTGAGGAGGTAACTGATACCATACGTATACAACATGTAGGTAAGGAGAATACTACTAAGCCTAAGATCAAATCATTTATGTCAGGTATATCTCCTAACTTTGTGCACTCAATGGACGCTGCTCATATGGCAAATGTAATACAACAATGGGATGGAGACTTCGGTGCTATCCACGATTCATTCAGCGTACACGCATGTGATGTTGATGAATTACTACAGATAATCAAAGACAAGTTTGTAGATATGTACGATCATAGAAATTACTTTACTATTATCGAGCGTATGATTATTACAAACACAGATAATTTTAACTATACACAACCAAGGACTGGATCTTTGGAAATAAGAGAGGTGCAAGACAGTGAATACTTCTTCGCGTAAAGGAATACTACCAGTAAGACTAGGTATAGAGCCAGATACTAAGACAGCATTGAGTGAATTAAATATGGATCCGTCCTTAGCAGACTCAATGACCGACAAAGAATTAGATTTATTAATAATAGATAATGAATACAATAGAATAGTAGATTACTATAACAGTGAGGGTAAGGACGGTAAGAAACCTGCTGGTATTTGGAAAGCTCACGCCATGAAACAGATAAAAGATAATTAAAGGACTATGAATGGATGCACCTAGCTGGTGGGAATGGTGGTTGTTAACAGCTATCACACTTAATACTATAATTAATACAATAGTTTTCTTCCAAGGTAGAAAATTTAAAAAATAAAAAAGCCCCTAAGAATACCGTAATGGTACTCTTAGGGGCTATTTTTTTATCCAACATTTCGAGGAGTAAACTTTTGTCTGTCTACCTCTTTAAATATTTTAGCTACATTATTCTTAGTAATTCTGGATAAACCAGCATTTCTATTACTCAATTCAATATGCTTTTTTATTATGTTAGTTATATCATAGATCTGTTTATTAGTTAAAACCTTTGAATATAAAGGATTAGGTATACCAGCTTTTGTTATATCTTTAAGTATAGTATTCTTTATCATGTAAGCCTTATCACCTAAACGTTTTATGTAAGCGTCTGTAGTTTCTGGTCTTGTAAACTTTACTAAAACAGTTTTATCGTTTATTACTTTGAAATCTTTACCCATAGGTGGAGCTTTCTGAGTTCTTCTTATAGCATCAGTAAGATATATATCCTTACCCATTTCTCCGTTCTTTTTAACAACAGTAGTAAATAAATAAGCAAGACCTTTATTCTCGCCTTCTCCTTTCTTAGCCTTCTCCCAATCTATTTTAACATTAGCATTAACTCCTGTCATCTTAGCTTCATAATCTTTATTAGCTTCAGAGTACCATTCATCTGTTACTGATGTGATATAGCTATGATTCTTTATACTCTCAGCCCAGTTTTTATTAGCCTCTTCACGTACAGTTTCATAAGAACCTAGATCAGTAACGAACGCATCAAATATAGGAAGCATAAATGCTCCGTTCTTAGATCCGTTTTGTTTAGCAATTTCGTTTATCTTTTTCCAAGAAGCTCCTGTTCCTGTACGAGCTATCATGTTACCATCATAACTTTGTACACCGATAGCTTGTATCCTACCGCCGTAACCTCCAGGACCTATATCTCCACGTATAGCAGAGCCAGATACTCTAGACCCATAGAATTGAGTTGTTATACGCTGTACTTTACTATTAGGATCTTCAGGTCTGATATCATAGCCATACGATTTATCAAGGAAACTTTCCCTACCTGCTGCATAAGATTTAAAACCCATAGCATTTGTAAATACTAGAGGTATGTCTGTCATTTGAGCAAACAAAGCATTAGCTTTCATAACTTTACCAGCAGCTATAACACTACTACTTAATACATTAAATATAGAATCAACAAGCATTGTATGTAAAAACAATACCGCTTCTTCTTTAGATATATTATTCTGTTCCATTAACTGTTGTATAAGTTCAGAAGATTTACCTGTATCTATAACTTCTTTAACATGCTGCTTAAGTGATTCAATCTCTTGACCATATCCCATAGTCATAGGAGATTTCTTAAGGAAAACATTCCTATCAGCAATGGCTAATTTAAGTAGCTGTTCATATACACCATGTTGCTCTTCTTTATAGAGCGTACCTTGAAACTCACCAAGTCTGGTAAGCATATCAACACCCATAGCATCACGTAAATCCGGTAAGTCTGTAGCGTAGTAGTCCTGATCTCTTAGTAATCCAGCACGCTGTGCCATTTCATACACACCAATCAGTGCAGCGTTAGTAGCAGGTCCGTGTGTACGACCATCAATCTCTACACTTATAGATGTAGAGAACTGAGATTTATTAGCAACAGCTTTTTCATATTTAGCTAGATCCATATAGTAATCAGCAAACAAAGGAGCTTCTTTATCGTGACCAGCTAAAATCTTTTTAAGATCAGGAAATTGAGATAAAGGATCAGCAGCATATAAGTCACTACTAAAAATCTCTTCTTTAATCGCTTTCGTTTCATTAACATCCTTAGCATTAGCTAATCTCTGTATATTATCTTTAGCTTGAGTAACATTAAAATTATTCTTAGCTGCTAGTAATGCTTCACCATAGCCTACTGCTTGCCAATAAGATGAAGATTTATTTTTTCTTTGCTCTTCAAATATTCTTAAGCGTTGTTTAGTAGATAGTTTATCTATACCCTTAGCGTTAGGATCTGCTTCTACTATAGGATCTGTCAAGATCCTTGTGGCTATTACTTCTTTCCAACTTGTTTCTAATTTACTATCAGATCTAGGTTTAAACGCAAACACATTACCACTACCAACAACACTACGTATTATCTTATGTGATTGAGGATTATATAATGTCTGTTGGACATGCGTACGACCTGTTAAAGCTTGTACAGCATACGTAATGTAATTAGCTTTGCCGCCATATCTAGCGATAGAATCTATTAGAGTAAACATTTTCTCTTGTTCTTGTCTAACTATTTGTTTCGGATCATACTTATCTAAGATAGCCTCTAATGCTAGTATCTTATCCTTGTTTTCTTCAGGAGCTAGCATATACTGATCGCGTTCTTTCATATAAGCTTCTCGTTGTCTGTCTGCTTTGCGCTCTCTCTTTATACCTACTTCAAACATGTCCGCGTAATAATTACTTCCGCTATCTGTTTCACCATCAAAGTTTCCTAAAGCTTGCATAGCAAACATTAAAGATAACGCTTCTCTATTAGGATCACTGACAAGAGCTATGCTATTATAGTTAGCTGTTGACTGTTCTATTAAGGACGTATCACCTAAATCTTTATCCATAACAGTAGTCCATTTACGGGTTCTTCTCTGACCTTCATAAGCTAGTTGACCAGTTGGTGTATTCTGAGGAGGTACTTCAGGTCTAGAAAATAAAGCTTTAAAACTATCATTAAGAATATTAAGATTACTTACACCTTTAGGAGTAAGAATAAAATCTACTTGTCCTTTATTAATACCTGTCTTTGAAGCATCTCTATAAAGCATCTCAGAATTAGCTGTACTATAAAGTTCTTTACTTAAGTCTCCAAGCAAAGTAAAAGTCTCTTGTGTAATCTTACCTGCATCTGATACATAGTTATCAGTAGGTATACCTTGCATTAAAGCTTGTTGTCTTTTCCAGCTTTCATAAACTTCTTTACCTAATAACGCATTACCTTTAGATTTAGATATTTCCTTAGGTCTATATGCTATTGTCTCTAAGTTTTCTATTCCAGTATCATTCGGTACAGCTTCAAGACTATCATCTGTTACATCTGAATCAGAGTTAGAAGATATTAAAGTATTATATAAATGACTTTCTACAGTTATAGCCATAACTTTACCTAGCTCTGGATCAGGTATTATAACTCCGTCTCGTTCTATACCTCCATCCATTATTTCTGGATCGAATAATAAAGAGGTTAAATTAACTCCTGTAATACCACCACGTTTAGCAGGCACAAATTTATCTGGTGCAGCTGTACTTATAGTAGCTTCATCAAAACCCTCTTCAATAACCTTACCTTGTTTGTAGTCAGTAAGACTTGCTGCTAATCTATCGCTAATAACATATCCAACTTGTTCAGCTCTCTGTAATGCAGCGTTGATAGGAGAATCAACTGCGAAATTAGCAGGTGATAGATCGGCTGTACCCATCCTTTCAGTTAATGCAGCTACTCTTTCACGATCCCATTGCTCAAACTCATTGGCATCCATATTAATAGGACTAACTGGTTCGGGTGCTCTTAACTCACTATCCGCTTTATTTATATTTTCATTTTCAAGAACATCAGCTACGTTAGTTTTTGATAGTGTCTGTAAGTTTTCTACATTATTATTATCAACGTCGGGTGCAGCAAAGTCTGCTTGGGGTATATAATTATATAGTCTATCTTTCTTTTTATTAACAGCGCTGACAATAGGCTCTACACCTGGAGCATTAAGTCCTCCGCCTTTTCCACCTTTTCCTGCCATTAATTATACTCCTTCTTTTTAGGTTTAAGATCTTCGGATTTACCGAATATACCTTCAGATATATTTCTATTAAGTCTATTAAATGGTCCGATAAGTGGAGCAGTTTTTAGAAATGCGTACAACCCTTTATCAGGTTGACCTTGTACTATTTTACCTGCACCTGAATAAACACGGGATACATTCGATAGTGCTGCAGCTTCTCCAGATATAGTATTAAAGAACCATTCTGCTGGATTATCTGACGACTGTTCATATATAGGATACACAAAGTTCATAACTCTTTCACCAGTACCTAATAGTCCTGATGCACCTATACCTCTCTGTATCTTCTCTACAGGATCTAAGTAAGGAGTTGGCTCTCCATATTTAAGTAAGTCTTTTAAATACTGCGACATAAATCCTAAGAATATCATAGTTGTCATGATAGCAAATGCATTATACTTAAGCGATGGATTGCCACGTTTAACATATTCACCCCACATCTTAGGTATTTGATTAGCTGTGAATGTAGATATGAAACCTTGGAACTGAGTGAACAAAGCTAGATGCTGGTTCTGATAGAACAAAGGTCTGTTAGCTGTATTAGGAAGTGCGATAGCTATATTAACAAAGTTAAACTCTGCATCAAGCATCATATCATTAAACTCTTTCTGTTGCTGTAGTGACCATGGACCTGATTGTGTATCCATATTAACAAGTAGATTTACATTTATACCTAAGTTTCTAAGAAGTTCTTCAGATTCTTGTGCATCATTATTTTTAGGTGCACCAGATTTTCTTTGATCTATTATAGTATCCAAATGACTCATAATATAATCATCTGCAATAGATGCACGTATGCTACGAGTATAATCTGTCCACTGTTGTAGACCTATTACTCTGAAATACTTATCTAATAAACGTCTTGAAGCGTGGGTAGTTTCTGTAGCACCAGTTGTCTGTGCTGCGCCTACGTCCCAATCAAAGAAGCCAAGCTCTTTTATTCTAGCTTGTCTTGTTTCCTTTTTTAGCTGGCGATTAGTAGAGTTCCATCTTGGATCTGTCATTGTAGCCCACATAGCTTGTGCTGCTTCTTTAGATGCGTTACGTATCTCTTTAAATATTATATTAGGAGGTACGCTCACTGCCGTAATAGCTAATTCAACAAATGAAGATATAGTTGCAAGAGGTAGGCCAGCTATAGTAGTCCATACTCCTAGATTTTTCTGTATCTTAGATATGTTAGCATTCTTAATACGTTTGTAGTTACCTGATTCAGCATTTAAATAGTCTTGCATTTGTCTAGCTATTCTATTTACTTCCTCTTCAGGTACTCCTTCTTGTACAGCTCTATCTAAATGGAAAGCAATCTTCTCATTACCATCTCCTAAAAATTCTTGGTATGTAATGAATCTTGATGCTGACTTAGACGCGTTAGATATATTAACAAAGGCATCGTTCTCCATAAACTCTAAGAATTCTTTCTTTTCAGATAAGCCTAGCGTACGTCCTTTATGAGCTGCAGGTATGAATTGACCTCCGCCTACGTTAAAGTCTTGCTCGCTGTTTAAAGTATCTTGATTAAGAATATTATCAGTTAACGTAGTAGCATCAGACTTACTCATTTTATATGTAGTCATAAGTGTCTGTATAAACTTCGCTCTACTCTTTTCAATGGAAGCTTTATTAAATGATTTGTATTTCATTAGATAATTTGAGATTTTACCTACATTAAATTCCTTACCATTAGCTTCAGCGGCTGACTTCTGATCGGAGTATAGTTTATCTGCTAGCATAGTAGCATCTTTGTAATAATCTCTTAACAAATTCTCATGTTGTTTTAAATCAGCGGGTAAAGTATCCCATTGTATATCACTACCTGTTTTATTTCCTAACCACATGCCGAAAGAATTAATTATTGCAGAGATACCTGCTTGATCTACTGTTTTAAACCCAGCTTTTTCTGCGTATTCTGCAGGAGTAGAAACTAAATTACGATACTGAGTTAACAAATGTTTCTTTCTATTTTCAAAGTTAACACCAGAAAACGTACGTTGTAAGTTAGCTCCGAACATATCAGCTAGTTTACGTAGTGAACGAGACTTTTCTTGTAGAGTATCTGAGAATATAAAACGTGTAGATCCTCTCCATAAAGCAGGCACAGATTCCCACGCTCGCTTAACTCTTTGCCAAGTATCCATCTCTTTATCAGATGCCACACTCTCTGCACCGCGTTGATCCATACTTTTAGAAGATAGATCAATAGGTTCTATATTATATTTAGCTTCTATTGCAGAGGCTTGTGCAAGTCTTGATGCATAATCACCGTCAGTCTCTGTTTGAATTGACATAGTGCCGTCTGCTAATATAACACCTCCGCTTTTTCTTTGTGGAAGTCTTAGGAAATCTATTTTCTGTTTATCTCTTTTAGATATAGGTTTTTTAATTCTTTTACGACCTACTTCTATTCCAGTTTCTTCATTAAGGTTCTGTATAGAAGGTACGTAACCGGACTCATCTAATTCTGCTTCCGCTTGAGCTCCAGCTCTTGATAGTTTATTTGGATCAGCAGCAGATTGTCTTACAGCTATATCAGTCCAAGCTCCTACATCAATCGCTGCTCCCGGTATAGAAAATCCTGCACCAAGAGTACCGCCAGCTATTGTAGCATTTAGTATCCTATTCTGCAGTTCAACCGCATCAAATACTTTATCACTACCTACCACAGCAGCCATATAAGCTGTCGCTTCTTGCATAGCCTCAGTTGTACCCTCTACCGCTGCACCAACACCCATCCTTTTAGTAAGAGATCTTAATATATTCCGGGCTTTAAGTTGATCTTTAGCTACAGTAGCTGCTGCACCTGTAAGCAGAGCAGCTTCTTTTCTAGTAGCTTTAGCTATA
>Ga0307995_1001463_pt1 | contig 14724 bp, 17 predicted proteins | sample EllFjometagen262_FD_203132 | JGI IMG/M metagenome (GOLD analysis project Ga0307995, IMG submission 203132) | Marine microbial communities from Ellis Fjord, Antarctic Ocean - #262 | ecosystem: Environmental > Aquatic > Marine > Unclassified | place: Southern Ocean | collected 2014-11-02
TTTTGAAGTAGACGGCAATAGTGATCAATTTAAGTCTCAAGCTGATAAAAGAGGTTTGAGCAATTATAAAACAACCCCAGAAGCTTTACCTGCATATATTAGTAAACCTTCCTTACAGCTATTTGAAAGTTTAGGCGTTTTTACTGAGAAAGAATTAAAAGCTCGTTATCAAGTGGATCTAGAAGAATATATTTCTACTATAGAAATTGAATCAAGAACCCTCAGCGATTTGGTTCAAAATCATATAATACCCACAGCCATAGAATATCAAAATACCATAATAAAAAATATTCAGGGCTTAAAAAAAATTTACAAACAAAACTTTAGGGATCACGCTAGTGAACAAATGTTGATTTTAGAACGTATTTCAAAACATATCACAGGAATTAGTAGTGGAGTTACGGAAATGACTGAAACACGAAAAAAAGCAAATACAATTTCGGATCCCCATAAAAAAGCACTCGATTACTGTAATAAAGTACTTCCTTTTTTAACAAGCATACGTTATCATTCTGATAAACTAGAGCTTATTGTAGATGATGCTTTATGGCCATTGGCTAAATATAGAGAATTGTTGTTTATTCGTTAATAACTATATAATATTGAGACAATTCAATTATTGAGAAAGAGCTATTTTTATTTAAAATTTAATTATGTCCAATCGATATAGTCAAAGGGGTGTTTCAGCTCAAAAAGAAGATGTACATAACGCAATAAAAAATCTTAATAAAGGTTTATTTCCCAAAGCATTTTGCAAAATTATTCCCGATGTTATCACCGGAAGTAAAGAGCATGCTATTGTTATGCATGCTGATGGTGCTGGAACAAAATCATCTCTTGCATATATGTATTGGAAAGAGACTGGTGATCTTTCAGTTTGGAAAGGAATCGCTCAGGATGCATTAATAATGAATATTGATGATTTGCTTTGTGTTGGCGTTACTGAAAATATTCTTTTATCTTCAACTATTGGACGAAACAAGAACCATATTCCAAGAGAAGTTATTGCTTCCATAATAGAAGGAATGGAAGAATTATTAAAGACATTAAATAAGTGGGGTATTTCTGTTTTTAGCACAGGAGGTGAAACAGCGGATGTTGGCGACCTTGTAAGGACAATTATTGTAGATTCTACAGTTACAGCTAGAATCGCTCGAAAAGATGTTATAAACAATGCCAATATTAAAGTAGGCAATGTTATAGTTGGTTTATCTTCATCAGGGCAGGCAAACTATGAGTCAGAATACAACGGAGGAATGGGGAGTAATGGTTTAACTTCAGCCAGACACGATGTTTTTTCCAAAAATTTAGCAAATAAATTCCCAGAGAGTTTTGATCCAAATCTTCCAAAAGATTTAATTTATTCAGGATCAAAGTCACTTACTGAGACCTTGGAAGGTGTTCCAATAAATGTAGGAAAATTAGTGCTTTCGCCCACTAGAACATATGCGCCTGTGATTCAAAAAATATTTAATGATGTGGGCCGTAAATCAATTAGTGGAATGGTACATTGTAGTGGTGGTGCACAAACCAAAGTATTACATTTTATTGATTCTCTCCATGTTATAAAGGATAATCTTTTCCCAATTCCTCCTTTATTTAAAATGATTCAAAAAGAATCAGGGACTTCAGCTAGAGAGATGTATCAAGTGTTTAATATGGGACACAGAATGGAGCTGTATGTAGCGCCCGAAATAGCAGATACGATTATATCAATTTCTAAATCTTTCAATATTGATGCTCAGATTGTAGGAAGGGTTGAGGCTGCTGAAAACAAAAGACTTACATTGGAAACAGTTCTTGGTACTTTTGAATATCATTAATTATTTAAAAGAGCAACTACAGATTAATGAAAATAATTTAAATGTTTAGAAAATATAAATTATTTTTTCTTTTGTTAGTTATTACATCTTCCTATTCACAAGATGAAGACTTATTTAGATCGTTACGATCTGAAATTAAAATTGACAACTCTTTATTGCCGGATAAAATTATTTTTTCTCAACGCTTATTGTGGGGAGAAAAAGGTTTATTTCGAAAAACGGGTTGGTCGCTTCTTAATATAAAACAACGAGAAAAAGAGCTTAAAATACGCAGGAAAATGTTAAAATTACATCAACTGATTGGTTACGCTACTTTGGCAGGTATGTTGGCTCAGGGGATTATAGGGACCCAGCTTTACAATGGAAATTACAAATTAGACGATATCCATGAAACTTTAGGCAATTTAACATCGATTAGTTACTTTACTGGGGCAGGACTTTCACTTTTTGCTCCACCTCCTTTAACAAATAGAAAAACAAAAGGGCTAACCTCGATAAAAGCCCATAAATATTTAGCTACAATTCATTTTTCTGCAATGATAGCAACGAATGTTTTGTCGGAGGAAAATATAAAGCTTCATAGAACAAGTGCATTTATTGCTTTTGGAAGTTATGCAACTGCTGTGTTGGTATTTAAATTTTAATTATGAAGATTTTAAAACTGTCGATTATTTTAATTTTTGTTTTTTCATTTTCTTATGGACAAAAAATTAATTGGCAAGTAGATGCGGAAAAGTCATTTATAAAATACGAGGGGAAACATGCACTGCATGAATGGACCGGAATCAATTCGAAAATATACGGACTGGCTGTATCCTTAAAGGAAGTTTTGACAATTAAAAAAATTGCTCTTTTAATTTATGTAAGAGATTTTGATAGTAAAAATTCCGGTAGGGACTCACGTTCTTTGGAAGTATTGGAAGCACTTCAATTTCCGGAAATTAAATTTTATTCTGAATCCATTGATATAAAAAACAACATAGCAACCTTTAATGACGGATCTTTAGAATTTCATGGGATTAAAATAAATAAAACCTTTTCGTCAAGTTTTGAGGTAAATAATAATGTAATTTCTTTTAATGGAGAATTAAATTTACTTACCAGTGATTTTGGAATTGAATTACCCTCGTTTATGCTATTTAAAATGGAAGACTTATTAATAGTTAGTTATTCCATTGTTTTAACAAAATAATACAATGACAATTTGTAAATTTGTATTTATATGTTAGAAAAATTTCAAATTATCCAGCAGCGTTTTGATGAAGTCTCGGACTTAATCATTCAACCAGATATTATTTCTGATCAAAAGCGTTATATCCAACTTAATAAGGAATATAAGGATTTGTCTGCCATGGTAGAGAAGATGGGCGATTATAAAATTATTATTTCTAATATTGAAGAAGCTGAACAGCTAATAAAAGCCGAAGACGATGAGGAAATGATTTTAATGGCAAAAATGGAACTTGAATCGGCTAAAGATAAATTACCTCAATTAGAAGAAGAAATTAAATTATTATTGATTCCTAAAGATCCTGAGGATGCTAAAAATGTTGTAGTTGAAATTAGAGCTGGAACTGGAGGAGATGAGGCTAGTATTTTTGCAGGAGATTTATACCGAATGTATACTAAATATTGTCAGGGTAAAAACTGGCAAGTTAGTTTTGTTGATTCAAGCGACGGAACTGCTGGAGGTTTTAAAGAAGTCATTTTTGAAGTTTCTGGACAAGATGTATACGGTACGCTAAAGTATGAATCTGGAGTACATCGAGTTCAACGTGTACCTCAAACTGAAACCCAAGGTAGAGTGCACACATCAGCAGCCACAGTAATGGTTCTTCCTGAAGCAGAAGAATTTGATGTTGAAATCGACATGAATGAAGTTCGTGTTGATTATTTCTGTTCTTCTGGTCCTGGAGGTCAATCAGTAAATACTACATATTCAGCAGTACGTTTGACACACGAGCCAACAGGAATTGTTGCTCAATGCCAAGATCAAAAATCTCAACACAAAAACAAAGACAAAGCTTTAAAAGTATTGCGTTCCAGACTTTATGAGCTTGAGCTTTCTAAAAAGTTGGCTTTGGATTCTGAAAAACGAAATTCTCTAGTTTCCTCAGGCGATCGTTCTGCAAAAATAAGAACCTACAATTACCCTCAAGGAAGGGTTACAGACCATCGTATTGGCTTAACTCTATATGACCTTCCAAATATAATAAATGGTGATGTTGCTAAATTAATTGATGAATTACAATTATATCAAAATACGGAAAAACTTAAAGAAGAAGGAGAGTATCTATGACCAAAGCAGAACTAATCAAACAGATAAAGAAAAAAAAATCATTTTTATGTGTAGGGCTTGATATTGATTTAGATAAAATTCCCTCTCATATAAAGAAAGACAAAGATCCCATTTTTACTTTTGCAAAAGCTATTATAGATGCAACTCATTCTTATGCTGTAGCTTATAAACCTAATCTAGCTTTTTTTGAATCTTATGGCCTTGAAGGTTGGAAAGCTTTTGACAAAGTGATGCATTACTTAAACACGAAATATCCAAACCATTTTACTATTGCAGATGCTAAAAGAGGAGATATTGGTAATACTGCATCCAGATATGCCAAAGCTTTTTTTGAGACATATAATGTAGATTCTGTTACAGTGGCACCATACATGGGACGTGACGCTGTAGAGCCTTTTCTTTCATTTGAAGGTAAACATGCTATTTTATTAACCTTAACTTCAAACGAAGGTGCCTCTGATTTTCAATTCACTAAGGAGAAAGATCAATTTCTTTATCAAAAAATATTAAAAACTAGTTTAACATGGAATAATTCAGAGCGTTTAATGTATGTAGTGGGAGCGACCAAAACTAAAGCATTGAAATCTATTAGAGAAATTATACCAAATTCTTTTTTATTGGTTCCTGGTATAGGTGCTCAGGGGGGGAGTTTAGCTGAAGTGGTTCATGCAGGAATGAATGACAGCTGTGGCTTGTTGGTAAACTCTTCAAGAGGTATTTTATACAAATCTCAAGGGCTCAATTTTACAAATGCTGCTTCTGAAGAAGCTGAGTCTCTTCAGAAAGAAATGGAATTTTATTTAAACAAAAAAGGAATTACCTAGTGTTGTACTATAATACATACACTTCTGAGAATAATTCCAAAAAATGGGTCACATTTATCCATGGAGCTGGAGGAAGTTCCTCTATATGGTTCAATCAGGTGCACTTTTTTAAAGCCTATTTTAATATTCTGTTAATTGATCTTCGAGGTCACGGAAAGTCGATAGCTTCACCCGAAGGGACAAAGTATACATTTGATTTAATCATTGACGATATTATTGAAGTATTGGATCATATTTTGATTAAAAAATCTCATTTTGTTGGAATTTCATTAGGTAGTATTTTGATTCAAAAAATGGGTCAAAAACACGATGATCGTATTGATAAAATTGCGCTTGGAGGCGCCATATTAAATTTGAATTTGCAGTCCAGAGTTTTGATGTTTTTGGGAAAATTCACACAGAGTATATTACCTTTTATTTGGATTTATACTTTTTTAGCATATGTTATAATGCCCTATAAAGCACATCGAAAATCAAGGTCAATGTTTATAAAAGAGGCCAAAAGAATTTCTCATAATGAGTTTAAAAAATGGTATACTCTTACTTCTAATATCCTTCCTGTTTTGAACAAGATAAGATCTGTAGATATTAAAATTCCTACACTATATATAATGGGTAAACAGGATTATATGTTTTTGTCTTTTGCAAAAACAATAATTATACATCATTCCAATTCAAAACTTATTACTCTTAGTGGTTCTGGACATGTTGTCAATATTGATCAGTATGATCAATTTAATTCTAAGCTGCTTAAGTTTCTTTTAAGTGATTAATTAAATACAATTGTTTTATTGTTGTAAACCATTATTTTTCGTTCACAATGAAGCTTGAGTGCTCTTAACAAAACGAATCGTTCAAGGTCTTGTCCTTTTAAAATAAAATCTTTCACTTCGTGTTCGTGAGAAACACGTACAATATCTTGTTCAATGATTGGTCCTGCATCTAGTTCCTCGGTAACATAATGACTGGTGGCACCAATGATTTTTACTCCTCTGTCAAAAGCTGAATGATACGGTTTTGCACCAGGAAAAGCAGGTAAAAATGAATGATGAATATTGATGATTTTGAATGGATATACATCAATAAGTTTTGACGAAATAATTTGCATATATCTTGCAAGAACGATACAATCTACTTGATGTTCTTTTAAAATTTTTAATTGAGACTGCTCTACCTTATTTATAGAACTTTTCGTAATGGGTTTATGATAAAATGGAACATCAAATTGTTTAGCAATATATTCTAAATCATTATGATTACTTAGGATAAAAGGAATCTCACAATTTAGTTTTCCTGAGCGTTGTTGAGAAAGAATATCATATAAGCAATGATCATATTTTGAAACGAATACAGCCATCTTAGGTCGATCTTCTTCTAAATAAAAATCACACTTTAGCTGAAAACTAACTCCAAGCTCTTTTTTAAATGTAGTTTTAAATTGATTAAATTTCAATAAATTAAAATCTCCTTCTACCTCAATCCGCATAAAAAAGTCTGCATGAACACGATCCACATATTGGTCTATGTATACTATATTTCCATTGTGTTGGTGAATGAAATTTGTTACTGTAGCAATAATCCCTTTTTGATCGGGACAGTACATTAAGAGTATTAGTCGTTTCAATTGATGCTTTAAAATATTTATTTTTCCCCGGGTTGTTTTATGCTATAACCTTCTTTGGATTTAGCTTGGTCTACCATCGTTTTAACTTCTTCTAAAAGTTTTTTGGCGTCATACACAACTCCTTCACGAATTGTGAATTTCACTCCTCCCACACGAACAACTTCGTTATCTTTTGTCAATTTTATAGCTCCCGTTCCATATAGCACTTTAAAGTTTTGTAATGGATTTTCCTCTATTATAATCAAATCTGCACTTTTTCCAATCTCTATGGAACCCGTTTCATTTTCAATTCCAAGTGCTTCTGCTCCGTTAAGTGTTGCAGATCTTATGATTTCTAGAGGATGAAACCCTGCTTCACGAAGCATTTCCATTTCTCTTATATAAGCAAAACCATATAGTTGAAAAATAAATCCTGAGTCAGATCCTGTTGCGATTCTTCCTCCACGATTTTTATATTCATTTATAAAGGTCATCCAAAGTTTAAAGTTTTCTTTCCAAGCAACTTCTTCTTCTGTTCCCCAAAAATGCCAATAAGAACCATGAGATATTTTACTAGGTTGATAAAAGCGCCATAGTGAAGGTAGTGTATAGTCCTCATGCCATTCTGCTCTTCTTGCCCTATGTAAGTCACGACTTGCCTCATAAATATTAAAAGTTGGTACCATAGTGAAATCAAGATCTATAAGTTCATTCATCACTTTATTCCAATGATCTGAATAAGGAGCTGCAGCTTGTTTCCATAGTTTTCCTGCTTCTCCAAACCGATGTTGCTCATTTTGATAATTATAGTCTAAAGGGTAGTTCTGAACGGTGCGATCTTCAAATAGAGCTTCTGGTAGTCCATACCAGTGCTCCATAGTCGTTAGCCCAGCACGTGCAGAATGTAATACATTCCATCTCGCAACACTTAATTGGGCGTGATGAGAAGCAGAACGAAGCCCTAATTTTTTATTTTCGTCTAATGCAGCACTCATAATTTTAGGTTCTGCACCAAAAAATTTAATACCATCAGCACCATTTTTTGCATTTTGACGTACCCATTCTCTAGCTTGTTCTTCAGTACTTATTGGATTTTTACTTCCCTGTCCAAAACCGGTGTAAGCTAAAATTCTAGGAGCAACAATCTGGTTTTTGTTACTTCTTTTTTTGAGGTTAACAGCATATTCAACTCCTCTTCCGCTAGGCTCACGAACTGTGGTGACTCCATGGGCTAACCATAATTTAAAAACATATTCCCAATCTGCTCCTTGCGAAACACCTCCAATATGTCCATGCATATCTATAAATCCAGGTAATACAAACATACCATTGGCATTAATTTCTTTTCCTCCTGTTTTAAGTTTTGGCCTTCTTGAGTCTTTTATTGGAACACCTGGATATCCTACCACATCAATTGCAGTTATACGATTCTTTTCAACGCTTATATCAACTGGACCTATAGGAGGCGCGCCATTTCCATTAATAATCGTAGCCCCGCGAATAATAAGTTGTGAAAAGGGTCCTTCTGCAGAAGAGGAATTTTGATTTTGCGCTACATTTATTTGAGAAAAAAGACATAGCATTAAAAATAATAGTGACCTCATATCTTAATTTTTGATTAAGATAAATAAAAAAACCTCCTGTAGCTACAGGAGGTTTTTAAAAACAAAATAAATAAATTATAATTGATTATTTTAATGCTGATTTAATCTAAAATCCGGATAGGCGTCCATGCCGTGTTCAGAAAGATCAAGACCTTTCAGCTCTTCATCTGGATCTACTCTAAGTCCAATAGTCGCTTTTATCGTATAGAGTATTATTAATGCTGAAATAACTGAAAATGCACCTACAATTCCAACTCCAATAAGTTGGATTAAGAATTGGTTCAAACCTGCCATAGCTCCAAAAATCCCTACAGAAAGGGTTCCCCAAATACCACAAATTAAATGAACAGCTATTGCTCCTACAGGATCATCTAATTTCAATTTATCAACAAGAGCTACTCCTAATACGATAATAATACCTGCAATTAAACCGATGAGTATAGCGTCGATGGGACTCATTTGATCTGCACCAGCTGTAATTCCAACAAGTCCTCCCAATATGCCATTCATAAACATGGTAAGATCAAAATTCTTGTACAGTATATTTGAAAATAATACTGAAGAAACACCTCCAGCTGCAGCAGCTAGACATGTTGTAACTAAGGTTAAAGAAGTTAATTCTGGATCAGCTGATAGTACTGATCCCCCGTTAAATCCAAACCATCCAAGCCAAAGGATTAAAACTCCCGCTGATGCAAGTGGAATATTATGACCAGGTATGGCATTAGGTTTTCCTTCTTTGTTGAATTTTCCAATTCTGGCTCCCAGTAAATAAATAGCAATTAAAGCCGCCCAACCTCCAACAGAATGAACTAAAGTAGAGCCTGCGAAGTCATAAAATCCCATTTGGTCTAAAAATCCACTACCCCATTTCCATGACCCAATAATAGGATAAACAAGGCCTACGTATATAACTGTAAAAATCATAAAACTTTTTAGCTTTATACGTTCAGCTACAGCTCCTGAAACAATCGTTGCAGCTGTGGCAGCAAACATTGCTTGGAATAAAAAATCAGTCCACCAGGTATATCTTCCACTAGCATATTCAGCAGACATACCGCCCTCTGGAGCAGTGATTCCGAAACCAGCAAATTTAAAAAAGCCCATAGAACCTTCTTCAAAGCCAGGGTACATTAGATTAAAACCTCCGATACAGTAGAGCAATAGTCCAGCAGTAATTACAAAGAAGTTTTTAAAAAGAATATTGACAGCATTTTTTTGACGCGTTAATCCGATTTCTAGAAATGAGAAACCTAAGTGCATAAAAAAGACAAGGGCGGTACAGATCATCATCCATACGTTATTAGCAGTAAAAAGTGCAGTACTTTCCATAAATATATTTTTAGTTTTTAGTTTAAAGATTTACCGCCTTTTTCGCCGGTACGTATTCTATATGCCTCTTCTACAGGAAGAACAAATATTTTTCCATCTCCAACTTTTTCAGTAGCTGCAGATTTAAGAATAGCATTAATAGTGGGTTGAACAAAGTCATCATTTACTATGATGGATATGTAACGTCTTTGAATTTCAGAAGTGCTGTAGCTAATGCCACGATAAACATGACCTTCTTTTTCGTTACCTACACCAGTTACGTCCCAATAGCTAAAGAAATTTACCTCTACATTGTGTAAAGCTTCTTTAACTTGATCAAACTTTGATTTTCTAATTATAGCTTCAATTTTTTTCATGATTTTTAATTTAAATATTTATGAATTTACTTATTTGAATATAAGCTATTCTATTAATTTTAGAAAGAATAAATTGCAGCAATCACAAATGAAGCTAAGCTATCAGCAGTCTCCGTTGGTGAGATAGCAAAGATTTCAGAAGAAGCAGAGTCTATTCTGAATTCAGGCTTTAAAATGAAATTTTCTGCAGTGTAGCTTCCCGTTAAAGTTAGAGAGAAGTTATCGGCGTCTCCATCATCAACTAAAGCTCCAAATCCATCTGTTTCAGAAAAAAATTCTCCTCTTAAACCAATAGAAAAACTATCAGAAGTAGTAAGTTGGGGGTATAGAGCAATACCTGTAAATCCTTGATCGCCAGATAAAGTTGCAGAAGTAGCATTAATTCCTATAAAGAAACTATCTCCTAAATCAAAGCCACCTGTGTAATCTATTTGAGTATAATCCTCACCCGCTAAAAGGTTAATGTATTGACCATAAAGACCCAATTGTGCACCAAAGGCGGTATAGCGATCGTAGTTAGCTTCGGTTTGGTCAGTTTGGTTAAAAATACCAATAATTAAAGAAACGTCATCTGAAATTGAAAAGTCTGCTTTAACTCCTGTGTGAGAAAAAGGTCCATAAGAGAACATGTATGATGTGGAATAGTTAAAGTTTGCTGCTGGAGATATTACTTCGTATCCCAAAAAGGTATTAAAATTACCCAAGGTAATTTTAATACCTTCAGTGACGTTGTAGTAAGCATATAGTTGATTAATTATTTCAGAAGAATTTCCTTCTGATCCAAAAACAGCATTAGAACCTCTTGGTCCGAAGACAACATCAGCGACAAATCCTGATTTTTCTCCTTCATAAGCGACAATAAAATTGGCCATCCCTAATGCAAAACCATTTAAGTCTGCAAATGAAGTTGCGGGAGCAACAGGGTCTTCTGAAAAGCTAGCTCTAAAATAAGTATCAACAGAGCCACTAAAGTCAAATGTTGGTTCTGGAGTTGCTTTATCAGTGTCTTGTGCTTCAGCTAAAGTTGTAAATAACATTAAAAGGCTTAAAAAAAGCGTTAATTGACTAGTTGTTTTTTTCATAATGATTATTTATAGTTCGCAGCAAAAGTATATTTATTGATTTATACCCCACAAAGAATAGGGTATAAATATTTATTTATGATAAAATAAAAATTTATACCTATGAATATTAAGGGTATAACAAAAAATATATTTATTTTTTGTTAAATAAGTAAAAAAAGATGGTTTGCTTTATATTTTCTTATTTCGACACAAAGTGACCTAATGCAACAAGGATTATGCCTCCTGTTATGCTTAAAAAGAGATAACTGATAAATGCCCAGTAATGTCCTGCCTTAAGAAAATGAAGACTTTCGGAGCTTAATGTTGAGAATGTAGTTAAGCCACCACAAAAACCTACAGCTGAAAAAAGATACAAATCAGAACGTAACGTGTCATTTTTCATTGCCCATCCCAATAGAAGTCCAATAATCAAGCAGCCAACATAATTTGCAATTAACGTATGCCAAGGATAACTTTCATTATTAGTAATTATGAATCTACCAATAAGATAGCGGAATGTGCTTCCTAGCCCCCCTCCTAAAAATATAAAAAGTATTGATTTCATTTTGTGGTAATATATTTAACAAATACCATAAATCCAATAGCTATAAAGAAGCCAATCAATATTTTATAGCTTCCCTTGTAGTAACTAGGTAAGCTTTTTTTGTCTTTTTTATACGAAAAAACAATTATACCAGTAAATGCAATAATAAATATGATTGCAAAAATTAATTGTCTAGAAGAAAACATTTCTTTTTTTTGACTAATTTAGAAATAATAAATTCATTAACAATTTCTATTACAATGATAAAAAAACCTATTAATGCTGTAACGGAATTTCATAAAGCCTATGGTTTAGGAATTGAATCGATTCCAACCGCAATTTTACCAGAAAAAATTTATGAATTACGTTATAACCTAATGAAAGAAGAAAATGAAGAATATCTAGAAGCTGCAAAAGATAAAGATCTAATAGAGATAGGTGATGCACTTGGAGATATGCTTTATGTTTTATGTGGAACAATAATTGCTCATGGTTTTCAAAATAAAATGGAAGCTATATTTAGTGAGATTCAACGAAGTAATATGAGCAAGCTTGATAATGACGGAAAACCAATTTACAGAGAAGATGGTAAAATAATGAAGGGACCAAATTATTTTAAACCAGATTTAAAAAAATTTTTCAAAGAGTAATCACTTTACAGAATACCTCCATTTAAAAGGATCTTCTGAAGAATTATATTGGATACCTTCAAGTGATTCTTTTAATTCCAAGGCTAAAGGAGTCTTATTATTAAGCTTAAAAACTTTACCTTGATGAGAAAAACTATGAATAGGAAGAACTACCACTGCAGTTCCTGTTCCAAAAATCTCTTCTAAAATCCCTTTTTCATGTGCTTTTTTTAATTCTTGAATTTTAATAGGGCGCACTTCAACTGTATATCCTTTTGATTTTGCAATATCAATTATACTTTTTCTTGTTATTCCATCTAATATTCGATCGTTATTTGGAGAGGTAATTAACCTATTATCAATCTTAAAAAAAATATTCATGGTTCCAGCTTCTTCAAGATATTCATGCGTATTGGCATCAGTCCAAATGATTTGCTGAAATCCATTTTTAAGTGCTTCTGAAGTAGGGTAAAATTGTGCTGCATAATTACCAGCAGCTTTTGCAAAACCCACACCACCACTTGCTGCACGGCTATATTCTTCTGCAATTAACACATTGATTTCTCTGCCAGTATAATAAGATTTTACAGGAGCACAAATAATCATAAAAATATATTCTAAAGCTGCCGAAGCTTGAACGCTAGGTTGACTGGCAAAAACAAAAGGCCTGACATAAAGTGAATTCCCAACTCCAGACCTTATCCATTGTTGATCTAAAAGTAAAAGTTTTTTTAATCCTTCAAAAAAGTAAGTTTTTGGAAACTCTGGAATCTGAAGTCGTTTTGCAGAAACATTTATTCGCTTAAAATTTTCTTCAGGGCGAAAAAGCCATATTTTATCACTTTCATCTTTAAACGCTTTCATCCCCTCAAATACCGATTGCCCATAATGTAAAACACTTGCAGAAGGATCAAGAGTTAAATTTTGATATGGTGTAATCTCTGGCTCTTGCCATTTTCCATCACGAAATTTACAAATGAACATATGATCTGTAAATGTTTTCCCAAAAACAATATTATCAAAATCAACTTTGTTAATCTTTGTAACTGAACTTTCTTTTACATTCATTGTTTTGGAATATGTTTAAAAGTAAAATTAGTTTTTTTATTAACAATATTAAAATGGTTAACAAGAATTATCATATTTTTCAATAGTATTATGAATTTCTTAAATAACAACTAATTCTATTTTGTTTTTAAAAATTAAACACCATATTTTGATGTTTAATTTATCAAATCATGAACTATAGCAAACATCAAATAACAACAAAAGACGGTTCGTCGACTTTTCGTATTGATCGATTAAAAGAGTCTTACCACTCCATTCATGGTGCAGTTACAGAATCTAATTTCATTTATGTTAATGAAGGGTTTAACTTTTGGAATCTACAAAATTCCAATAAGACATGTCGTGTTTTGGAACTTGGATATGGGACAGGTTTAATGACCTATTTAACACTATTGGAAGCTTCAAGCAAAAAAAATAAGGTTGTGTTTACTTCACTTGAAGCATTCCCTTTAACTACTGTAGAGATAGAATCTTTGGGATATAATGATCTTTTTTTTAATAAGAATACTCCTATTAATTTTGATGCTTTTTCAAAACTATCTTGGGAGAAATTAGTTTCACCTTCTGATTTTTTTAAACTAACAAAAAAACAAATACGATTTGAAGATTTTAATTCCCAAACTTCTTTTGATCTAATATATTATGATGCATTTGGTGCACATGCTCAACCTGAGCTTTGGGAGCCTGAATGTATGAAAAAATGCTTTGACTTATTATCTGATAGAGGTGTTTGGGTAAGCTATTGTGCTAAGGGAAGTGTTCGAAGAGGGTTAGAAAAAGCTGGGTTTTCAACTTATAGATTGCCTGGTCCTCCGGGAAAGCGTGAAATGTTACGAGCTATCAAAAGCACCAATTTTAATTAGTGGACTAATGATTGGAAGTATGTGGATTTTTCTCCCTTTACCTAATAACCAAGATTTTCCTTTTCAAGAATTCACTCAATTCGAATCTGAAGGGCGTGTTGATTTGGCTTCGGGTGAAAAAGCAATTGCCGTCTTTAATTTGGACTGCGAGCATTGTCAAGAAACAGCAAAACAGCTTGGAGAATTACAGCGTAAAAGCACGAAATTTCCGAAAGTATATGTTTTATTTTATCAAGAGGGAAGCACAACCGTAAGCGAGTTCGAAAACCTTACAGAGACTTCGTTCCCTTATGCTTTTGTAGATGTCAAAATGTTTTTTGATTTAATCGGGAATTCTCCACCAAGAATCTATCATTTAAAAGCAGGAAAAGTTCAAGCAATTTGGGATGAAAACTTTGGCTCTAATTTTCAAGAAACCTTTGAATTGAACTAGCACATTGAAAAACCCAATAATGATGACGAAATAGAAAATTAGATGAAGCAGACATGTTTAATGAAGATAGAGTTGAATTAACTGTTAGTGAGCTTTACCAAGTTTACAATAACGGTATTAAAAAAGAGAAAAAGACACACCAAATATGCCCTTTGAACAAGGAAACAATTACGGAAAAGGTCGGCCCTCTGGAGCTTCTAATAAGTCCACTGAGATAGTAAATGGACTTTTACAGTTTTTAAAGTTTCATATACCCACTCAGAAAGCTGTCGAATTGGAAAC
>Ga0307995_1001469_pt1 | contig 14695 bp, 11 predicted proteins | sample EllFjometagen262_FD_203132 | JGI IMG/M metagenome (GOLD analysis project Ga0307995, IMG submission 203132) | Marine microbial communities from Ellis Fjord, Antarctic Ocean - #262 | ecosystem: Environmental > Aquatic > Marine > Unclassified | place: Southern Ocean | collected 2014-11-02
TCGTTATTAAAATATTTAACTGTTTCATAGTTCAATAAACTATCAATCATTTTTGTACTGATATCATTATCAGCTTGATTCATTCTTTTTCTAAATTCATTTCTCCATTCTGTAATTTGAAAAGTTAAATAGGAATAAAGACTAATAGTTGTAAGGGTTATAATTGCATACCACGGACCGTACAAATAAAACAAAATTCCAGAAACCAAGAAAATTTCAAAAAAAGTAGGAACTACGTTAAATAAAACGTACCTTAGGAGGAAATCTATTCCCTTAGTTCCTCTATCTATGTATTTAGCTAGCGCTCCAGTTTGTCTATCCAAATGAAACTGCAATGAAAGAGCATGCAGATGTTTAAACATATTCAAAGATATTTGCCTAATAGAGTGTTGAGAAACTTTTGAAAACAAAGCATCCCTAACTTGAACAAACGTAAAAGCAATTATTGTTGTAACACCGTAACCAACTATTAGAGCAATTGGCACCAACATGAATAAATTAATACCTGAACTTAATTCTGTTAGGGAGTTTACAGCTCCTCCTAATACTAAAGGAGTGCTAACACTTGCTATTTTTGCAAGGACCAAGGCAACAACTGCAAAACTAACCCTTGTCTTTAAGTCCCTTCTATTTTCTGGCCACAAGTAAGGAAATAACAATTTAAATGTCTTAAAATATTTACCCTTTTTCACAATCTAGATATAGCTGATTAGTAATTATTTGTTACGAGCAAATTAGTCTTTATGAGGATAGATGTTTTTCAGCTTCAAGTGCTGCCATACAACCCATACCAGCTGCGGTTACTGCTTGCCTAAAAGTTTTGTCTTTTACGTCACCCGCGGCATAAACCCCAGGAATATTAGTTTCAGTGGAATCTGGTTTAGTTAATAAATAACCTTCCTTATCCATATCCAATTGTTCTTTAAAAAGCGCAGTCGCTGGGTCATGACCAATAGCAATGAATAAGCCATGAACTTTAATTTCATCAATTTTATTTGTTTTAAGATTTTTGATTTTAATTGCCGTAACATTTTTAGGTTCAGTATCGCCAATAACCTCTTCAACAGCACTATCCCAAATTATTTCAATTTTTTTATTTGCCATTAATTTCTTCTGAAGTAATTTTTCTGCTCTTAAAGTATCTCGTCTGTGAATTAATTTTACCTTTGATGCAAATTTTGTAAGAAACATTGCCTCTTCAACAGCAGCATTTCCACCACCTACAACAGCCACTACTTTTTCTTTAAAGAAAAAACCATCGCATGTTGCACACGCTGAAACACCAAAGCCTCTATACGCTTGTTCCGACTCTAAATTTAACCATCTTGCTTGAGCACCAGTTGAAATAATTATACTGTCAGCAGTATATTTTTGTCCACTGTCTCCAATTGCTTCAAATGGAGTTGATTTTAAATTTACTGAAGAGATATGATCTTCAATAAGATCTGTTCCAACTGCTTTTGCTTGATCTTTCATCTGATCCATTAACCACGGACCTTGAATTACATCTGAAAATCCTGGGTAATTTTCTACATCAGTTGTGGTAGTTAATTGCCCACCAGGTTGAATTCCATAAACTAAAATTGGGTCTAACATTGCTCGTGCAGCATACACAGCAGCGGTATAACCAGCTGGACCTGAACCTATTATTAACACTTTTGTGTGTTTTGTTGGATTTTGACTCATACAAAAGTTATATAAGGATAAATGGCAAAATTAAAAGGGTTATTATTGACCGAGGGCATGCATGGCATGATTAGTCAAGTAGAAGGGTTAGCTAAAGCTTTAGATTTAGATTTTATACACGAGAAGATTGAAGTTAATAATTTTTGGAAATTATTTCCACCCAAAGTAACACCTGTTCAAGATTTTGTTTTTAAGAATAAAATTAATAGCCAGTTTGATGTTATTATTTCCTGTGGAAGAAAAAGTGTAATTCCATCAATTTATTTAAAAAGAAAATTTAGAAATAAAATAATGAATATTCATATTCAAGAACCCAAAGTATCATTAGATAATTTTGATTTTGTGGTTGCACCTGAACACGACAACTTAATTGGAAAAAATGTATTAACAAGCAAAGGGGCAGTTCATTATTTAACAAATGATGAGTTAGATGAAAATGAAGACTATTTGAAATCTAAAATTAATATTCAAAAAAAGATTGTAACTTTAATATTGGGTGGACCAACTAGATATTATGATTACAACAATCAAGTCATAAATGGTATTTTTTTAAAGATTGAGAAAAATTTTTTAAAAAACAATTATCAAGTAATTATTATTCCATCAATGAGAACACCTCAGAACATAATTGAAAAAGCTAATAATTATTTTGATAAAGATCAGATCATAATTCCCAATGTTGATAAAAAAGCTTATCTTTCCTCATTGAAAATATCAGATCATATTATTGTTACTTGTGATTCTACCTCGATGATTTCAGAAGCTGCAATTACTGGAAAACCAATTTATGTAGCTCAAATGCCAGCGATTAAAAATAATCAACGATTTAAAAGTTTTTTTAATTTATTTGAGTCTTTAAATATAATAAAAGAATTGAATGATTCTGTTGAAAACTGGACCTATACAAAATTAAATGAAACTAATAAAATAGCAGACCAAATAAAAGAAAAAATAAAACAACATGACTTTTCTTAACTCTATTTTAAATAACTCCAAGGAACATAATGACCCCTTTAAACACTGGGAATACAACGATGCTTTATCCAATGGAGCAATTGAAGAAATTATTAAAGCGGACATACCAGATGTTAGCAAAAATAATTTAACTTATGATGGTACAAGAGCAATTGATGGTGGTGCAGCAGAATTTAGAGAAGGTATTGCATCAGGTGGACAGGCAATTAAATTTAGATGTTTTGTTACTAAAAAAAATACAGACAAATTTCCAAATTTAGTTAAATTTATTAATGAATTACAATCAAAAGAAACATATGAAGCTATTTCTAAGATAATTAATAGAGATTTGTCCAATTCATATGTAAGAGTTGAAGTTATTTGTGATAGAGAAGGTTTTTGGTTAAAACCACACTGTGATATTAAAGAAAAATTATTATCAGGATTAATATTTGTTAATAATGCAAATGAGTCTGAGAGTTTAGGTACTGACTTTTATAATGAAAAATTAGAAAAGGTTAAGACTGTTCCTTATAAAAATAACTATGGATACCTATTTTCAAGTGGTCCAAATACTTGGCATGGAATGGAGAAAAAAGAGATCGTTAAAGAAAGACGTTGTTTACAAGTTAATTACGTCTCATTCCCTACAGATTGGAAAGTTAAGTAACATTAAGTCAAAAGAGACTTGTATCTATCTCCAGTGATAGGGCGTAGAGTTAATTTTTTAGTATTGCAAGCACTGGCTTGTCTTCAAATTAAATATCCTGAAGTGCTGTTACTGTAATCTTTTTTGTTTTTAAGGATCTAATCCCCATTAAGCACGCTTGAGCAGTGGACATGTTTGTACAATAAGGAACTTTATTACCTAGAGTTGCTCTTCTTAAAGCCATTGCATCATGAAGGCGGTGCTCACTATTTCCACCACCTGTATTAATAACTAGGGCAATTTTTTTGGAGTTTAGTACATCAACGATGTGAGGTGATCCTCCACTGACCTTGTTTATTGTTTTGCATTTTATTCCATGTTTGCGAATATACTCAGCTGTTCCACCTGTAGCGCATAAAGTAAAATTTAATTTTAATAACTGTTTTGCTAAATCTACGCCCTCATCTTTATGACCATCCTTAAGAGAGATAAATGCCAAGCCTTTAGTAGGCAAAGAGTTTGAGGCAGCAATTTGGCTTTTTGCATAAGCCATACCAAAGTCTTTATCAAAACCCATAACCTCACCTGTTGATTTCATCTCTGGCCCTAATAATAAATCACTCTTTGGGAATTTATTAAAAGGAAACACAGCCTCTTTAACTGCAAATAGATTTTTATTTTTATTGTTTAGATTAAATTTAGATAATTTTTCTCCAGCCATTACCCTTGAAGCAATTTTTGCAAGAGGCATTCCTTTAGCTTTAGATACAAAAGGTACCGTTCTACTTGCCCTTGGATTTACCTCAATTACATAAATTTCATCATTTTTTATAGCAAATTGAATATTCATAAAACCTTTTACATTCAATGCTAGGGCTAATTTTTTTGTTTGAATTTCTATTTCAGATATCAATTTTGATTTAATGGATATTGGAGGTAAACAACAAGCCGAATCACCTGAGTGAATGCCTGCTTCTTCAATGTGTTGCATTATTCCAGCTACAAATACTTCTTTTCCATCAGATATAGCATCAACATCTACTTCCATTGCATGACTAATAAACTTATCAATTAATATTGGATTTTGCTCAGCAGCTTTAAAGGCTTCTTCTACAAAGTTTTTTAATTGGCTTTTTTCATGTACAATTTCCATTGCTCTTCCACCTAGGACATAGGAAGGTCTAACCATTAAAGGTAGTCCAATTTTTTCAGCTATTTTAATAGCTTGTTTATAGGTTTTGGCAATACCGCTCTCTGCTTGTTTTAACTTTAATCTATCAAGTAATTTTCTAAATCTGTCTCTATCTTCAGCCAAGTCTATTGATGCATATTGGGTTCCTAAGATAGGTAGTTTGTTGTCATGTAAAAATTTTGCAAGTCTTATCGGTGTTTGTCCACCAAACTGTGCAATGATTCCTACAAGATTCCCTTTTTGTTGTTCTTTTTTAATAATGTTATAAACATACTCTTCTTTAAGGGGCTCAAAATAAAGTCTGTCACTTGTATCGTAATCAGTTGAAACTGTTTCTGGGTTACAGTTAATCATTATAGTTTCAAAACCACTATCTTTAAGAGCATAGCTTGCTTGGCAACAACAATAATCAAATTCAATACCTTGACCAATACGGTTTGGTCCACCACCTAAAATTATAATTTTTTTTCTTGAAGACGGTTCTGCTTCACATTCTGAATTCAAAGCATAATTTCTTTGATAAGTAGAGTACATATAGGGAGTGAAAGATTTGAATTCAGCAGCACAGGTGTCCACTTTTTTATAAACTGGCAATACCTTTAAAGCAGTTCTTTTTTTTCTAACAATATCTTCAGAAATTTTAGTAATTTCAGATAGTTTTTTATCAGAAAAGCCTATTGATTTAATTCTATTAAATTCATTATAATCTTTAGGGAGGCCTTTTTTTTGTATTTGATTTTCTTCATCAACAATTTCTTTTATTTGTTCTAAAAACCAAGGGTCTATTTTACAAAGTTGATGAATTCTTTTAATATCTATTTTTTTTCTAAATGCTTCTGCAACTAATAAAATTCTGTTAGGGATATTTTTCCTTAATTCTTTTTCTATTTCTCTTTTAATAAGTGGAAAAATTCTATCCAATCCAGAGAAGCCAGTTTCAAGAGAAACCAGAGCTTTTTGAAGAGATTCTTTAAAGTTTCTACCAATTGCCATAGCCTCTCCTACAGACTTCATTGAAGTTCCTAGAATAGCCTCAGATGTAGAAAATTTTTCAAAGGTAAACCTTGGAATTTTTGTTACTACATAATCAATACTTGGCTCAAAAGAAGCTGGTGTTGTTTTGGTAATTTCATTTTTTAATTCATCTAAAGTATAACCAACAGCTAGTTTAGCAGCAACTTTAGCTATAGGAAATCCAGTTGCTTTAGATGCTAAAGCTGATGATCTAGAAACTCTTGGGTTCATTTCTATGATAACCATTCTTCCATCCTTGGGATTGATTGCAAATTGAACATTAGAGCCACCCGTTTCTACTCCAATTTTTCTAAGGCAAGCAATTGAAGCATTTCTCATTACTTGATATTCTTTATCCGTAAGTGTTAGGGCGGGGGCAACAGTAATTGAGTCACCTGTATGAATCCCCATTGGGTCAATGTTTTCAATAGAGCAAATAATGATACAATTATCTTTTTTGTCTCTGACAACTTCCATTTCAAATTCTTTCCAGCCTTCAAGACATTCTTCTATTAAAATTTGGCTAACAGGAGATTCGTGCAAACCATCTTTAACTATTTTTAGATATTCTTTTTTGGTTTTAGCAATACCACCTCCCAAACCTCCCAAAGTGAATGCTGGTCTAATTATTGCAGGTAGTCCAATTTGTCTAAGAGCTTTTGCAGCATCCCTAATATGATTTACAACTTTAGATTTTGGTAAGTCCAAACCAATATCCAGCATATTTTTTCTAAATTTCTTTCTGTCTTCAGCATTTGAGATTGCCCTAGAGTTTGCCCCAATCAATTCAATTTTATATTTCTTTAAAATTCCTTTTTTCTCTGCTTCCATTGCCAAATTCAAAGCAGTTTGACCACCCATAGTCGGTAAAATTGCATCTGGTTTTTCTTTTTTTATAATTTTTTCTAAAACCCCCAAAGTTATGGGCTCAATATAGGTTTTATCTGCAACACCAGGATCGGTCATGATAGTTGCTGGATTAGAGTTAATTAGAATAACTTTATAACCCTCATCTTTAAGTGCCTTACAAGCCTGTGTTCCTGAGTAATCAAATTCACATGCTTGACCGATAATTATGGGTCCAGCACCAACGACTAATATAGTTTTAAGATCTTTTCTTTTTGGCATTTTTTTTCATATTGTTGATAAATTCTTCAAATAAATAAACACTGTCTTGTGGTCCAGGATTTGATTCTGGGTGATACTGTACTGAAAAAATTGGTTTGTTTTTTAATCGAATTCCCTCAATACAGTTATCAAATAAAGATTTGTGAGTTACTTCAATATTTTTTGGCAATGTTTCTCTTATGATTTCAAAACCATGGTTTTGGCTTGTGATTTCTACATTTTTTTTAATTAAGTTTTTTACTGGGTGATTGGCTCCTCTATGGCCCAGTTTCATTTTTTTTGTTTTTGCACCAAGAGTTAAAGCAAGTATTTGATGACCAAGACAGATACCAAAAATAGGTAAGTTATTTTTGATTAATTTTTTAATAATTCCTATTGCATATTTTCCAGTTGCAGCAGGGTCACCAGGGCCATTAGATAAAAAGACACCATTTGGTTTTAATTTTAATATGTCTTCAGCAGTAGTTTTGCAAGAAACGACAGTCACTTTACAGTTAAAGTCTGAAAAATATCTTAAGATATTTCTCTTAATTCCATAATCAATAGCAACAACATGTAGGGTATTCTTTTTACTTTTTAAATAGCCAGTTTCTTTTTTCCATGTTTTAAAACCAGACCAGATATAATTCTTTTTTGTCGTAACCTGTTCTGCTAAATCTAAATTTTTTAATCCATTCCATTTAGTAGTAATATTAGTCAACTTACTAATATTGAAATTGTCTTTTTTAGAAAAAGAAATTGTTCCTTTGGGTGCACCTTTATCTCTAATATAATTAGTTAAGCTTCTAGTATCAAGACCTGTAATTCCAACTATCTTATTTTTTTTTAGCCATAAATCCAAGTTAGTTAAAGACCTGTAGTTTGAGGGGCTCGTTATTTCAGAATTTAAAATTACACCTTTGGTCCAAACTTTATTAGACTCTAAATCTTCTTTGTTTGCTCCTACATTTCCAATATGAGGAAACGTAAAATTAATTATTTGTCCCGCATAAGATGGATCAGAAATGATTTCTTGATATCCAGTTAAAGAAGTGTTGAAACAAACTTCACCAGTCGTTGTTCCCTGATAACCAATCCCAACACCCTTAAAGATTTTTTTATTTTCAAGAACCAAAATACCTGTATGAATCTGTGAGATTTTGTGTGAGTTAATTTTATTTGCTTTTTTGATCAATTACAACTCATGAGTTAAAGGTTAATACAATAAAACCTTAATTACTGCAACAGAGATGTATTATAAATTTATAAAAAAACAATTTTTCTTTTGAAGAATTTTATCTTTGAAGTACATTAGACAAATTATGACATTAAGAGAAAAAATAGAGACCAATTACAAAAGTTCTTTAAAAGCTAAAAATAAAATGCAAATCTCAACCTATAGGTTAATTCTGTCTTCAATTAAAGACCTAGATATTGCAAATCGATCTGGCGCTGAAAAAAAAGAAACAGATGAAAGTGATGTAAAGAAACTTTTAAAAAAAATGATTAAACAAAGAACCGAATCAATAGAGATTTATACAAAAAATAATAGAAATGATCTTTTAGAAATTGAACAAAAAGAATTTGATTTGCTGTCTAGTTTTTTACCCCAACAATTAAATGATGAAGAAACTAAAAGAATATGTATTGAAACAATAAGTAAAATGGGTGCAGCTTCAATTAAGGATATGGGTAAGGTTATGGGTGAACTAAAAAAACAATACCCAGATAGTTTGGATTTTGCTAAAGCTGGTCCATTACTTAAAGAGCTATTAAATAGATAATGAAATATCCGAAAGAGTATTTAGACGAAATTAAAACTCGTTTAAAGGTCTCCACAGTAGTTTCTAAAGCTGTTAGTTTAAAAAAAAGAGGCAAAGAGTTTGTGGGATTGTCTCCATTTAAAACAGAAAAAACCCCATCTTTCACAGTCAATGATGAAAAAGAGTTTTACCATTGTTTTGCAACAGCAGAACATGGAAATATTTTTGATTTTGTTATGAAGACACAAAATTTAAAATTTGGAGAGGCTGTAAAATCTTTAGCAAACCTTGCGGGTATGAGGCCGTATACATTTTCAAAACAGGATGAAGAAAGAGAAAAAAATTGGCAAGAGTATTGCTCTATTTATAATAAATATATTAAGTTTTACCATGAGGAAATTTTAAAAAACGAAAGCTTAACTATTGCCAGAGATTATTTAAAAAAAAGAAGTCTCACTAAAAATGAAGTGAAAAATTTTAAAATTGGTTTTGTTGAAAGAAATTCCAATTTTTATGAAAAGTTAAAAAATGAATTTAGTGAAAAAGTTTTAGTTGAAAGTGGACTTTTCTACTTAGATGAAAAAAAAAATAAATATGTAGAAAGATTTAGAGATAGAATTATATTCCCAATTAATAATATTTCAGGCCAACCTATAGGACTAGGTGGAAGAACAATTCAAGAAAATAACTATTCAGCTAAATATATTAATTCTCCAGAAACACCATTTTTTAAAAAAGGTTCAAACTTATATAATTTAGACTTAGCTAGAAAATTATCTAATAAAATTGATCACGTATATCTTGTGGAGGGTTACATGGATGTTGTTGGTTTGAGTAAAAATGGCATTGAAAATGTAGTTGCAAATTTAGGAACGTCTTTGACGGACAGACAAATTTTAATATTAAACCAATTTTTTGAAGATATAATTATTTGTTTTGATGGTGATGAGAGCGGATATAAAGCGGCACTTAGAGCTGCTGAAAATTCAATTAAAGAATTACAACCAGAAAAGCAAATTTCATTTCTTTTTTTACCAGATGGGGAAGATCCAGATAGCTATGTGACTAAAAATGGCAAAACAAACTTTATCGATTTTACAAAACAAGCAAAAATTTCAATTCATCAATTTATATTTAGCCATTACAAAAAACAAACTGACAACAATCCCTCATCAATGGCAATTTTTGAAAAAAAACTAAGATCGATTGCAGCAACTATTAAAGATGACTTTATTAAAAAATATGTATTAGAATTTTTTTTAGAGAAAATTTCATCTTTAACTCCTCATAGCAATATAGGAAAAAAACAATTTTATACTAAAAAAATAAAATCATTACAGTCTACTCAAAAGCATTTTAATGAAAGTAAATCGCTAAGTGGTGTTGAAATTAAAGAATTTTCATTGCTCTATTTGGTAATGAATAATTTAGATATATTTCAAGAAAATATTCATTTAATTGAAAATATTAAGTTATTTAGTGATGAAAATAAATTAATTTATGAAACACTTTTAACAAAACTAAAAAGTGGTGAAAAACTTACCCTTCAAGAAATTCCAATCGACCCACAGTTAACTGACAGAATTTTTAAATTTGCCTCCATCAAGCATATCTTGAATAATAATCAAAATAATCAAAATAAAATGTTTGAATTATTAGAAGAAGTTTCAAGAGATCTTAAAAATTATGATTTAGAATTTAGAATTGAGGAGTTAGAATCTAAGTTTTCAAAAGATCTAAGTGAAAGCACCTTTAATGAAATAAGAGAGCTAAAAAAACAAAAAAATACCAATTAAAACCAGTAAAATATACATGGATTTTTTTAGAATTGGGTTTATATAGGTCTTCTCAAATATACAATTGTGGAAAGAATAATTACAAAATCATTTGCTAGGTTAATGGGTCGTGGAACTCATAGAGGATTTGTAACTTTTGAAGAACTAAATAAATCCTTGGGTAAACGAAATCTTTCTGATGAAAATTTAGAGCAAGCGTTCATGCACATCCTGGATGAAAATGTTGCTTTAGTAGAAAAAAAATCTGATTTTAAAATTTTACGTAAAAAAGAAAATTCATCTACAGAGACAGGTAAAACTATTGAAAAGAGTGATGATCCAATAAGGATGTATTTAAGAGAGATGGGTGGAGTTGAGCTTCTGTCTCGTGAAGGTGAGATTGCAATTGCAAAAAGAATAGAGGCTGGAAAGGATGTAATGTTAATAGCATTAGCCCAAAGTCCAATCACTGCGCAGCAATTTGTTGAGTGGGATGAAAAACTTCAAAAAGATGAAATTTTGGTTAGAGAAATTATAGATATTGACACTAACTATATGGAAGATGCAAGCACAGGTCCAAGTGCTAAACAAAGAAACTCTGGAGAGACGGATAAAAGTGACGATAGCAATGATGATGATGAGTTTAATCCTACGCTTGCTGCAATGGAAACTGAAATTAAACCTAAAGTTTTAAAAACTGTTAACATTTTAACTAAAGAGTATGGAAGATTAACCAAATATCAAAAAGAAAAACTAGATTGTATTTTAAATTCAATAAGTTTTTCATCAGCTAAAGAAAAAGGATATGAAAAAATTGTAAGTGATATTTTAGAAAATATTAAATCACTTCAACTGTCTCCATCTGTAACAGAAGAATTGGTCCAAAAACATTATGTTGAAAGTAAAAAAATTGTTTCACTAGAGGGAAACCTTTTAAGATTAGCGATGGATCAAAAAATTCCAAGAAATGAATTTATTAAGTTTTATATAGGTAATGAAATTAATCCAAATCTTAAAAAATTTCTTGATACCAATCCAATGTGGAAACGTTTTTTTTCAAAAAATAAAAATGAATTTAATAATATTAGAGAGAGATTAATAGAAATAAGTCACAAACTGGGAATTTCTGTTACTGAATTTAAAAAATTAGTTAGTAGAGTTCAAAAAGGTGAGAAGGAATCTAGAATAGCTAAGAAAGAAATGGTTGAAGCTAATTTGAGACTAGTAATTTCAATCGCTAAAAAATATACAAATAGAGGACTTCAATTTTTAGACCTTATTCAAGAAGGAAATATTGGTCTCATGAAGGCAGTTGATAAATTTGAATATAGAAGAGGATATAAATTTTCAACATATGCTACATGGTGGATAAGACAGGCAATAACCAGATCTATAGCAGATCAAGCAAGAACAATCAGAATTCCAGTTCATATGATTGAAACAATTAATAAAATTGTAAGGACACAAAGATTAATTTTAAGTGAGTTTGGTAGAGAAGCAACTCCTGAAGAATTAGCTCAAAAACTAAGAATGCCTTTAGACAAAGTGAGAAAAGTTTTAAAAATCTCAAAAGAACCTGTCTCACTAGAGAAGCCAGTAGGAGATGAGGAAGATAGTAGTTTAGGAGACTTTATTGAGGATACAAAAGCATTAGCTCCTCTTGAACAAGCAATTAAATCTAATTTAAGTGAAGCAACTACAAAAATTCTATCAACTTTAACGCCAAGGGAAGAAAGAGTTTTAAGAATGAGGTTTGGTGTTGGTATGAATACAGATCATACCCTTGAAGAAGTGGGTCTTCAATTTTCTGTAACTAGAGAACGTATTCGACAGATTGAAGCAAAAGCTTTAAGAAAATTAAAACACCCTAGTAGGTCCAAGCAATTAAAAAGCTTTTTAGAAAGTTAAAACCTTTAAGGGCCTTTAGCTCAATAGTAGAGTGCCTCATTGACATTGAGGAAGTAGATGGAGCGTAACCATCAAGGCCCACCATTTATACTATTTTTACCTATGCTAGACATCAGTTGCATTATAATATAATTAAGGTTTAATTTTTTGGGCCTGTAGCTCAGTTGGTTAGAGCAGTACACTCATAATGTATTGGTCCCAGGTTCGAGTCCTGGTGGGCCCACCAAAAATTAATTATATTGCTTGCTGGAGGTTATTTAGAGATGAAATTTTCTAAATTTTTCAGAAGAGCCTCGATATTCCCATCATTAGAATTTATTATAGATGAAAATTCTTCTTTTTGAGTTCTGGCTAGGCTTAGTCCTTCAATTATTAAATCTCTTATCAAAAGGTTATTAGGATCCTTGGTATATACTCTCCACTGAATATTAACCTCAGGCCTACTATCGGTCGATACTAATGTGCTAGATACTATTGTATAATTTTCATTAATTTTTTTCTTAGAATTTACTTCAATTTCAGGATTAGAGTATTCAGCTAGTCTGCTAGAAAAACTCTTTAAAAAATAATCTCTAAACACCTCTTGATATTGTTCTAATTGTTCACTGTTTAAATTTTTTCGATATGCTCCAAGTGAGTAAAATCCTATTCCTCTAATATCAACAGTATCATTTGCTATTTCTTTTAGTTTTTTTATCCTCGCTTCTTTACTGAGGTTTCCCCCAAGTGTTTTTGCCGCTCTATTAACTGTGGATTGAATGAAAATATCTGCTTCAATTGAAAGTACTTTGGTTATGCCTGAAAAAAAAATTATTACAAAGGCTAGAAAAGTTAATATTTTTTTTGGTAGTATCATTTTCTATTAATTTCTATTTTAAATTATTCGGTTTCTACTTCTTCCCAGTCTTCCTCATACATAATTTGAATAGTCGCATTTTTATCGGCAATTTTCTTTTGTCTGTCTTGTAAGTATAAACTTCTTACAGATGCATAAAAATCCATAGAATTTTTTTCTAAATTTTCTATAGATTCAATATTTTTTGCTCTAAAATTTACTCCTGCTAAAATTTTTGTCGTCATGTAATCAGTATCACTCAAATATTCATTATTGCCATGAGTAGAAGCATTGTACCAAGGGTCTCCCCCCAATATATTTATAAATGAACCGGCAGTGTCCCTAACAGTTGATGGTCCTAAAACTGGTAATACTAAATAGCAACCCGCACCCACACCCCACGCCCCAAGTGTTTGACCATAATCTTCTTTTTCATACTTAGAAAAACCCATTTCTTCAGCTACATTAAATATTCCAAGAATACCCACTGTTGTGTTAACAGCAAATCTTCCCGTGTTAACTCCGGCTTTTCGAAACTCCCCCTGTAGAATATTGTTTGGTATAGTTATAAGAGAAGAAAGATTGAGAAGTGCATTATTCGTTCCAGTTCTAACAGGTGCTGGCAATCCTCTATAAGCTTTTGCAACTGGCTTAAAGACTACTTTATCCAATCCTTGGTTTATTGCAAAAGAGCCTCTATTTAAACTTTCAAAACAATCTTTAACAGGCTTTGTTTTTTTTGATAAATTATTCTCCTCATCAGTAGCAGCATTTAAACCTGAAATTAACATGATACTAATTAAAGAGATTACTAAAAAATTTTTCATTACTGGATTATTATATAATATATATAGTTAGAAAGTAAATCGAGAATTAGCAAAAAAAAGACATAATTATGGCCATAAAAACTATATTAAATTATTCTCCAAACTTTAATCCTGAAAAAAGAAGCACTAAACAAATCAAATTTATTATTTTTCACTACACTGGAATGAAAAAAGAATCAGAGGCGATAAGTAGACTTACAAATATACAATCTGAGGTTAGCTGTCATTATTTGATCAAAAATAATGGAGAAATCATTTCAATGGTACCAATATCATATATTGCGTGGCATGCTGGTAAGTCTTTATGGGGGAGTCATAGATTTTTAAATAAAGATTCTATTGGAATTGAAATTACAAATCCTGGTCATGAACACAAATATAAAAAATTTTCAAAGAAGCAAATCATCTCCCTTTTAAAAATAAGTAAATTTTTGATTAAAAAATATAAAATTAATCCTAAAAATATTTTAGGACATTCGGATATAGCTCCAGAAAGAAAAAAAGATCCAGGAGAAAAATTCCCATGGAAATTATTATCTCAAAATAGAATAGGTTTGTGGCATACAGTTAAAAAAAAAGAATTAATTAAAAGTAGGAAAATCAAAACTACAAAAACAGATAAAGAGTCATTTTTTAATAATTTGTTTAAAATGGGTTATTCAAAAAAATTTCCAATAGGAGTAAGTAAAACGAAGTATTTAAATTATATTATTAAAGCCTTTCAAAGAAGATATAGACAGGATTTAGTTAATGGAAAAATAGACCAAGAATGTTTGCTTATAAATCATAATTTAGTGAAAAAATTTAATTAAATTTTTCTTGTAGTTTTATAGTTTAGTATTAAATTGTATTTGCCAGATAAATGACTTGTCGCTTTAATTTTTTAAAGAGGAAAGTCCGGGCTCCGCAAAGACACAGTGCCAGGTAATGCCTGGCGGGGGAAACCCTAGGGATAGTGCCACAGAAAATAAACCGCCATAACATG
>Ga0307995_1001470_pt1 | contig 14693 bp, 9 predicted proteins | sample EllFjometagen262_FD_203132 | JGI IMG/M metagenome (GOLD analysis project Ga0307995, IMG submission 203132) | Marine microbial communities from Ellis Fjord, Antarctic Ocean - #262 | ecosystem: Environmental > Aquatic > Marine > Unclassified | place: Southern Ocean | collected 2014-11-02
TTTAAACAAGGAGACAATATTATAATTCCTGAAAGCGAACATTGGAATAATAGTTTTCCTTGGTTACAACTTAAAAAGAAAGGTGTTGAAATTAGATTCGCAAAAATGAATACCGATCATAGTTTTGAACCTGAAGCGATAAAAAATCTTATTGATAGCAACACACGTGTTGTTGCAATTGCTGCCGTAAGATTTAATAGTGGCTTCAGACCAAATTTGTCTGCGATTGGAAAAATTGCTCATGAAAACGGTGCGCTGTTTGTCGTTGATGCTGCTCAGGCTGCTGGTATGATTCCTATTGATGTAGAAAAAGATAAAATTGATGTAATGTCGGGTTGTGGTTTTAAGTGGTTACTAGGAATGCATGGAACAGGATTCTTATATGTTAGCAAAAGAGTTGTAAAAAGTATTAACCCTGTATTACCTGGAATGTTTGCAGCGGATAGAGTTTATGATCAACTTTCTTTTTATAATGATTCAAGAAAATTTGAAACGGGCACAATTGCATACTCACTATTTAATGCTTGGTCTGCAGGACTCGAGTTACTACTTAAAATTGGTATTGAGCAGATTTATCAAAAAGCCCTAGAGAACACAGATCTTATTATTAATGGCCTTCAAAAAAAGGGATATCAAATTGTAACACCAATCAAAAAAAGAGAAGAGAGAACAGCTATTATCCATTTTAACACAGGTTCGTTAGAAAACACGAAAATGTTATACAAAAAGCTTATTGACAAAAATGTTCTAGTTACTTTACAAAGTAAAAACATAAGAGTTAGTCCTAACTTTTTTACGACAAAAGAGGAGATTAAAATATTCTTAAATTTTATTCATCATAAATAATTAAACATTTCTTAAAAAAAATGATCTCATTCTGATTCTAAGCTTTAAAAAATAACCGCGATAACTTCTGATGTAAATCATTATATCAGTATTAATGTTCGCTAAAATTACTCCACAACTTTTAAAGGATGATAAATTTTAACCGCATTTTTTAAAACCTCTTCCTTATTTAAAGTCATTTTTTTAAGTTTTTGATTGGTGTAATCTTCCATTTGGGAAGTTGAATGTTCATCGCCAACATTAGCATTTGAGCCATAAGAATTTATAGTCTCTACTTCTACTCCGTTTTCACCAAAACGCACCAACTCTATATAAGATTCTCCTGCAAATGACCTATAACTTCCATCTTCTTGTTTTCTAGAATACATCGCCGCTAAAACATCTGGCGCTCCACCAATAGGTAAATTTACGCTACCTCTTGTATGCCTTTGCACTTTTCCTAATTCAACTTCTAAGGCTCCATAATTGGCTAATAATTCTTCTTTTGCTTTTGTAATTCCGTAAATACAATCTCCTAAAGTTATCCTACCATTTCTTACAATTCTGTTTTCTTCTTTTCGTTTTTCATCAAGATGCATATAAGACAAAATAAACAAAGCAGCTGATGTGTTTGTTTTATCAGATTTTCTATCCCATTTTTTTAATAATAGAATAGCGTCTGCAATTTCTGGGAATTTTTTTTCATCAAGATGCATCATCATTTCTAAATTAACAGCTTTTGGAGTCATCATTTTAGTAGGATATTGATTATCATATTTTATGCGCTTAAAATCATCATAAGAAATAGAGTCATATTGATTCATCAATTCTAAAAAGCGATTACTTCTATTATTTTCTAATCCTACACTTTGATACCCCATTATCTTATTTAAAGCAGTTTCTTTAGGATTATTAATAAGAGCTGTTGATGAAAACGGTGTATTATTCGTGTTAAAAACCCATCCACTTGTTGGGTTTAAAACTTGAGGCAAACTATCTAAAGGAATAATGTCATCATTCCATAACGTTTCTGATGTATTTCCAGGCAGCACTTTACTCCAATCATAATTTGGATTTCTGTTTGGGAATCTCCCATTACTTAGGTAATAAATATTGTCTTCTTTATCTGCATACACAATATTTAAAGAAGCTAAACCTCTAATTTCTAACGCCTTTTTAAACTCATTAAAATTTTTGGCTTTGTTCATTTTATACCATTGTTCTGCCATCCTTATGGTTTTACCCACCATAAATCTCCAAGCAAAAACACCTTCATCAGTTTTAAATGTTGGGCCATATTTACTTTTGTAAATTGTTCTGTTAACTGGAACTTTTAAAAAGCCTACAACTTTTAGCCAAGAAGTATATTTCTTTTCTTTAAGTTCTAACCATTCATCATCAAACTTGTAAAAATTTTCTTTTGTTGGATGCATTTCTAATTCGTATACGTCAGAAAAATCTGCATGATTTACAGTATGTGCCCAACCTAAATTTTCATTTACTCCATGAAAAATACAAATTCCGCCAGCAAAAGTTCCTCCTAAAACATTAAGTCCTTCATCAGAAATTAAATGTGCTTCATACCAAGAATACCAACCTTCTAAAGGCTGATGAGCATTGATTGCTAAGTAGGTTTTATTATCTGTCGTTTTGTTTTTAGAAATGGCAAAAGCGTTCGAACCTTTAGGGACGTCAGACTTTAAATATTTGATAATTGTGCCATCTAAAATCTTCATTAAATCTTTTCCTGCATGAGAAATCTCAAGGTTTCCTAATAAATATCCTGTAATAACATCAGATCCACTTATCGGGAAAAGTTCCTCTAATAAAACTTTATCGGGATTTAGTTTTGCAAATGCATTTACACCATCAACAAAGCTTTCTAGATAAATTTTAAAATCTCCCGTAACATCCATATTATATTTGGTTTCTGCAATTTCTTTTAAGCCCATAAACTTAATTCCGAAATCGGCGACTAAACCCTCTTTTCCTTTAATCTCTCCAAGTAAACCTTTGCAAGCAGCCATGAGTTCTTGCATGGTTATAAAATCGTCTTCGCATTGCGCCCAAGCTAAACCATAAGCGACTTCTGCATCTGTTTTTGCTATAATATGTGGAACACCATAAACATCTCTGGCTATTTTTATGTTGGATAATTCTTTAAAAAGAGGTTGTTTATCAGCACAAGAAATCATCAACAATAAAAGACAAAATACTGTAATTTTACGCATAAAAAATTGATTTTACGTAAAGGTAGTAAATCCTTTGAATACGGTGTAAAATGCCTCGATGAAATTCTAGAACTGAAATGCAAGAAAAAGGAAGTGAAGAAATTATAAAAGAAAAATTAAATTTTTCCGTCCCAATTTGCAAAGAAAGTATGACTAAATATAAATTAATATTAGATAAGTTAGAGACTCTTTAATTTTGTAATTTTACTGAATGATTAAAGACATTCAACTTAGAGTAAATTTAGTAGAAGAACGCAAAGAAAATATTCTTTTGTACAAAGCTTCCAAGCAACTTAAAGTGGATACATCAGAAATTTCTGCCATAAAAGTTTTAAGAAAATCTATTGACGCTCGTAAAAAAGACATCATCTTTAATTACAAAGTAGCCGTTTACATTAACGAAAAAATTCCTGAAAAATCTGATTATATTTTCGAATATAAAGACGTCTCTAATGCTAAAGAAATTCATATTATTGGCTTTGGTCCTGCAGGTATGTATGCTGCTTTGCGTTGTATCGAATTAGGTTACAAACCTATAGTTTTAGAACGCGGAAAGAATGTTCAAGATCGAAGAAGAGATTTAAAAGCAATAAACCAAGATCATTTTGTAAATGAAGATTCTAATTATTGCTTTGGTGAAGGTGGTGCAGGTACCTATTCTGACGGTAAACTTTATACCAGAAGTTTAAAACGTGGTGATGTTAGACGTATTTTTGAAAACCTAGTTTTTCATGGCGCTACAGAGCAAATTTTAGTAGATGCTCACCCACATATTGGTACAAATAAATTACCAAAAATTATTGAAAATATACGTGAAAATATTTTAAAATTTGGTGGAGAAATTCATTTTGAAAGCAGAGTTACAAACTTTATCATTACAAACAAAAAACTACAAGCGATTCAACTTCAAAACGGACAAGAAATGGCTGTAAATTCAGTTATTTTGGCGACAGGTCATTCTGCTAGAGATATTTATGAATTGTTGCACAAAAAAGAAATTGCCTTAAAAGCAAAGTCTTTTGCAATGGGTGTTAGAGTTGAACATCCACAAGAAATAATAGATCAAATTCAATACCATTGTTCTGGCGAAAGAGATGAATTACTACCTGCTGCAGCTTATAGCTTGGTACATCAAGTAAATAACAGAGGTGTGTATTCTTTTTGTATGTGTCCAGGAGGTTTTATTGTGCCTGCAGCCACAGCAAATGGTGAAGTTGTTGTAAACGGAATGTCTCCTTCCAGAAGGAATAATAAATTTGCAAACTCAGGGATTGTTGTTGAATTAGATATCGATAAAGACTTTAAAAAATATGAAAAATTTGGTCCATTAAAAGGATTAGAATTTCAGAAAGATCTAGAGAAAATCGCCTTTTTTGCTGGAGGAAGAACACAAGCCGCACCAGCACAAAGATTGGTGGATTTTGTTGATGGAAAACTATCTCCAGAATTAAATGATTGCTCTTATCAGCCAGGCCTTAATTCGGCTCCTTTACATTCTTTATTACCAAAAATTATTGGAGGAAGATTACGCAAAGGGTTTGCTGCTTTTGGACAAAAGATGCACGGTTATTACACCAATGAAGCAAATATTATTGGTGTAGAATCTAGAACATCCTCACCCGTAAACATCCCGAGAAAAGATACATTAGAACACACAGAAATAGAAGGTTTGTTTCCTTGTGGAGAAGGTGGTGGTTATGCAGGAGGAATTGTTTCTGCTGCGATGGATGGAGAACGTTGTGCAGAAGCTGCTATTGCTAAATTGTAAACTTTTTAACACACGTTTAAATCTATTCCTTATACAAGGTTAAGGAAGATTAGAAGTTTGGTTGGTTTAACAAAACTAGCCTCTAATTTTTCTTCGAAAAACCCTCGCACACAAACATGTAACATTCTATAGACCAAATGTTCACGAAACCTTTTAAAAAACTCATTTTAAGATTCACCAAAATCCCTACATTTGCAACATGCGAATAGATATTATTTCAGTAGCCCCCAATTTATTAGAAAGTCCGTTTAATCATTCGATTATTAAACGTGCTCAAGACAAAGGTTTGGCAAAAATTATAATTCACGATTTACGAGAATATGGTTTGGGCAATTACAAACAGATTGATGACACACAGTTTGGTGGAGGCGCAGGTATGGTAATGATGATTGAGCCAATTTCAAATTGCATTAAAAAATTACAATCTGAACGTGTTTATGATGAAGTTATTTATATGACTCCAGATGCAAAAACCTTAAATCAAGGAACTGCAAACACACTTTCTTTAAAAGAGAATATCCTTATTTTAACAGGACATTATAAAGGTGTAGATCAAAGAATTCGCGATAAATATATTACCAAAGAAATCTCCATTGGAGATTATGTTTTAACTGGCGGGGAATTAGCAGCTGCTGTTTTGGTAGATGCAATTGTACGTTTAATTCCTGGTGTTATTGGTGATGAGCAATCTGCTTTAACAGATTCTTTTCAAGATAATTTATTGTCGCCTCCAGTATATACAAGACCTTCAGAGTTTGAAGGAATGAAAGTTCCTGAGGTTTTATTATCTGGTAATTTTCCGAAAATAGATGATTGGAGAAGCGACCAAGCCTATAAAAGAACCGAAGAAATAAGACCAGATTTACTAAATGATGAAATCTCTTAGAGATTTTTAGTATGAATTACTGACTGAACTCAAAACTTTGAAAAAAATAACAACCTTCATAAAAAATAACAAAGCTATTTCTTGGGTTTTAGGATTTCAATTATTTCGATTGATTTTATTACCATTTATGGGCTTAATGCCTCAAGATGCTTACTATTATTTATACGGACAAAATCTGTCTCTTTCTTATTTTGATCACCCAGGAATGATTGGTTATATTTTAAGAATCTTTACAGAAATATTTGGGCAATCTATTTTTACAATCAAATTTGCTGATTTTGTAATCACATCTTTAACCATTTTAAGTTTCTATAAATTAGCTTCTTATTTTCTATCAAAACAAAAACTGCAGAGCGCAATTATTTTATTAGCTTCAACCATTTTTGTTTCAATTTTATCTTTTAATTCTACTCCGGATGTTCCATTATTGTTATTCTGGACATTGAGTTTAATCTGTTTGTACAAAGCCATTTTTGAAGAAAAAAAGTGGTTTTGGGTATTAGGCGGAATTGCAATGGGTTTGGCCTTTGACAGCAAATACACCGCATTATTATTACAAATAGGGCTAATTGGATTTCTTGTTTTTTCAAACAAATACAGGAAATTATTTTTGTCTCCTTGGTTTTGGGCTTCTTTAATAATATCTGTTGCAGTAACATTTCCTGTTTGGTATTGGAACTACCAAAATGAGTTTGCCTCTTTTGCATTTCAATCATCAGAAAGAACGAGTTCTATTTCGGAATTTAAATTCTCATCAAAATATTTCTTTGGGGCAATTGGGCATCAAATGTTCTTATTATTGCCTGTGTTATTTTTAATTTTTATCACATTTACGTATAAATATGTAAAAAGAGCTTTGTTGAAATTTAAAATTCCACAAGCTAAAACCTTGTTTCTATTAGCCTTTTTCATTCCGACTTTTGTTGGTTTCTTTAGCCTCACTCCTATTTATTGGGTAAAATTAAATTGGATGATGCCATCGTATATTACAGGAATCATTTTAGCAGGAATGTTTATCAATAAGAAATTATTAAAAATTCAAATTATATTTTCAATTGTATTTCATGTGCTTTTCAGCCTCCAAATTTTGTTTTATTTAGTTCCTATTAAAAGTGATGATACTTGGGTTGGATGGAAAGAATTAGCGGTAGAGACTGTAAAATTACAGAAAAAACATCCAGATACATTTATCTTTTCTGATGACAATTATAAGACATCTGCTTGCTTAAACTTTTTTATGGATGACAAAGTATATGCGCAAAACATTATCGGTTTACCAGCTTTACACTTTGATTATTTAGGTGATGACTTGTCAACCTTAAATAAGAAGAATGCTATTTTCATTGATTCTGACAAGCGTTTTAACAATAATGAATTAAAAGGAAAACAAAATCCTATTTTAAATAAATACTTTGATACTGTTACAGAATTAGAACCAATTATTATTAAAATCAATAATAAACAATCACGAAAGTTCTGGGTTTTCTATTGTACTAATTATCAGTATAAAAAATAATTGAATTTAGTTTTATCAATAAAAAATAATTACTACTTTTGCAAACGCTAAATTAACCTCTGACGAAGAAATCGTGAACGTTTGTTTACTAAAATATAAATATTAGATATGGAAGCTTTAATAAAATTTGTTCAAGACGAATTTGTAACAAAAAAAGAATTTGCTGAATTTTCAGCTGGTGATACAATTACTGTGTATTACGAAATTAAAGAGGGAGAGAAAGTAAGAACTCAGTTTTTTAGAGGAGTTGTTATTCAAAGAAGAGGTGCAGGTCTTTCTGAAACTTTTACAATCAGAAAAATGTCTGGTACTGTAGGTGTTGAAAGAATTTTCCCTGTAAACTTACCTTCTATTCAAAAAGTTGAAGTTAACAAAAGAGGTAAAGTTCGTAGAGCTCGTATTTTCTACTTTAGAGGTCTTACTGGTAAAAAAGCTAGAATTACTGAAAAAAGAAGATAAACTCTTTTTACATAAAATTTAAAAAAGCGTTGTGAAATTCACAACGCTTTTTTTTTGTTAACAAATGTCAATAACCTTGGTTGATATCATGTTGATACTTAATTCTTTGAAAATTTCACTTAACTAGAAATAGATACTATATTTGAATCAGGATTTACAAATTAATTAAGCTTATCTGTTTTCAAAAACGAATAACAATTAATTGTAAATTCATAAAGTAACGTTCTTTATAAAATTGTTCATCAGAAAAAATACGATAGTGTAGCAATGTTCATGTTAAAAAATGATAGTTACCGCTTAACAACAGTTCGTTTTTAAAACAACAAACTGAAATAAGGCAATCTATTTAAGAAGGGAACAATAGAAACATTCATAAAAATTTTAAAAAAAAGTAGAATGCTTATTTAAAATTAAGGATGTTTCAAAACCGAAAAAGTAAATTATAATTTCTTTAATAACTGAAGAAATATAAGATGTAAATCTTATTTGTATTGTAGCGATACAAAACAGTTTAAAAACTTTTTCGAAAAAGCCATATCTATACAAGTAATTGTAAGGTGTGGCTTTTATTTTGATATCAAATTTCCAAAAAAAAACTAATTTTATTATTGAAAATCGACCAAAACCTGTGAATTAATAGCAATTTAACAGCAAAAATCTCACCTATAATTCATAAATTTGCTCCGCTTCTATCGAAAAGGATTTCGTAATTAGCAAAGCATTGATATTTCTATAATAAAACAAAATACTTTTATGAGCAAAATAGCTAAAATTATATATACCAAAACAGACGAAGCTCCAGCATTAGCAACTCGTTCTTTTTTACCAATTGTAAAAGCTTTTACAAAATCATCTAATATAGAAATTGAAACAAAAGATATTTCTTTAGCATCAAGAATTTTAGCTAATTTTTCAAGTTATTTAACTGATGATCAAAAAGTAGAAGATGCTTTAACTGTTTTAGGAGAATTAGCAAATACCCCAGAAGCAAACATTATAAAATTACCAAATATTAGTGCTTCCGTACCACAACTAAAAGATGCAATAGAAGAATTACAGGCTTTAGGTTATGCGCTACCGAATTACCCTGAAGAAATAAAAACAACTGAAGATAAGGCTGTTTCTGCATTATATAATAAAGTAAAAGGTTCTGCTGTAAACCCTGTTTTACGTGAAGGAAATTCAGATAGAAGAGCACCAAAGGCGATAAAGAATTATGCTCGAAAAAACCCACATTCAATGGGTGCTTGGTCTGCAGGTTCGAAAACACATGTTGCTACAATGACGGAAGGAGATTTTGCACATAATGAGAAATCTATTACTGTAGCAAAAGCAACAAATGTTAGCATACAACATATTGCAAATGATGGCACTATAACTACATTAAAAGATAACTTGTCTTTAATTGATGGAGAAATCATTGATACAACTGTATTAAGTAAAAAAGCATTACTTACTTTCTTAGACAAAGAATTTACAGATGCTAATGAACAAGGAATTTTGCTTTCTCTTCATATGAAAGCAACAATGATGAAAGTTTCTGACCCAATTATTTTTGGTCATGCTGTAAAAACATATTTCAAAGAATTATTTGAAAAACATGGAAAAGTTTTTGAAGAAATTGGAGTTGATGTAAATAACGGTTTTGGAAATTTATTAAGTAATCTTGACAAAGTTTCAGATGAAAAGAGAGCAGAAATTTCAAAAGACATTGTTGCTGCTTTTGAAAAAAACGCAGATTTAGCAATGGTAAATTCTGATAAAGGAATTACGAATTTACATGTTCCTTCTGATGTAATTATTGATGCTTCTATGCCAGCAATGATTAGAACTTCTGGTAAAATGTGGAATACTAAAGGTAAATTACAAGATACAAAAGCAGTGATCCCTGATAGTTCTTATGCTGGAATTTACTCAGCAACTATCGATTTCTGTAAAAAGAATGGTGCTTTTGATCCGACAACTATGGGAACAGTTCCTAATGTTGGCTTAATGGCTCAAAAAGCAGAAGAATATGGTTCTCATGACAAAACTTTTGAAATTACTTCTAATGGGAAGGTAGTTGTTAAAGATGTTTCTGGAAATACACTTTTAGAACATTCGGTTGAAGAAGGAGATATTTGGAGAATGTGTCAAGCAAAAGATTTACCAATTCAAGATTGGATTAAATTAGCAGTTACAAGAGCTAGAGCATCAGAAACACCTGCTATTTTTTGGTTAGATAAAAACAGAGCACATGATGCAGAAATCATCAAAAAAGTAAATTTATATCTACCAAATCATGATACTTCAGGATTGGATATCAGAATTTTATCACCAATAGAAGCAACTGAATTCACTTTAGAAAGAATCATAAAAGGAGAAGATACAATTTCTGTTTCCGGGAATGTTTTACGTGATTACTTAACAGATTTATTCCCAATTTTAGAGGTTGGTACTTCTGCAAAAATGCTATCTATTGTTCCACTAATGAATGGTGGAGGATTGTTTGAAACTGGCGCAGGTGGTTCTGCTCCAAAACACGTGCAACAATTCTTAAAAGAAAACCATTTACGTTGGGATTCTTTAGGAGAGTTTTTAGCATTAGCTGTTTCTTTAGAACATTTAGGAAATACAAACAACAACTCTAAAGCCTTAGTTTTAGCAGAGACATTAGAAGATGCTACAGATAAATTTTTAGACAATGATAAATCGCCTTCAAGAAAAGTTGGTGAATTAGATAATAGAGGAAGTCATTTTTACTTAGCAATGTATTGGGCAGAAGGTTTAGCGAATCAAAATAAAGATGCAGAGTTAAAAGCAGAGTTTAAAATTATTGCTGAGTCTTTAATTAAAAATGAAGAAAAGATTATTTCAGAGTTAAATGATAATCAAAGTGTGTCTATAAACATTGGTGGGTATTATCAACCAAATGAAGAATTAGCAACAAAATCGATGAGACCTAACAGTACTTTAAATAGTCTTTTAGCTTAAAAATAAAAACTATAGACTTTTAAAAAACTGATGACAAACTCATCAGTTTTTTTGTACAGCAACTTTAAATTTAACATTATTTTATCATTATATAGTCGTAATTTTGTTGATAATAACAAACGATATATTAAACAAAAATGCTTGATCTCAAAAAGTTTTTCATTTTAATTTCCTTAATAACATTATCTTCTTTCAGTCAAGAAAGAATCACCGTTAGCGGTACTGTTTACGATAATGCTAGTAACGAGACTTTAATTGGGGTATCCATTTATTTCTCGGAACTAAATGCAGGAACAACAACAAATGAGTATGGTTTTTACTCGATTACACTACCAAAAGGTAATTATAAAATTCAAGTTAGTTCTTTAGGGTTTACAACGATAAATGGAATAATTAATCTATCCGAAAAAATAATTAAAAACTATAAACTTACAGAAGAATCTGAGAGTTTGGATGAAATTGTGATTGAAAGTAACATCGAAAGGTTAAACGTTAGAACTCCACAAATGAGTGTTAACAAACTTACATCAAAAACGATAAAACAGATTCCTGTAGTTTTAGGTGAAGCAGATATTATTAAGTCTTTAATTCTATTACCTGGTGTTACAAGTGCTGGTGAAGGCGCTTCTGGTTTTAATGTTAGAGGTGGTTCTGCAGATCAAAATTTAATTTTATTAGATGAAGCTATTGTTTTTAATTCTTCACATTTATTTGGTTTCTTCTCCGTTTTTAATCCTGATGTAATTAAAGATGTAAAATTGTATAAAGGTGGTATTCCTGCACGTTTTGGAGGAAGATTATCATCAGTTTTAGATATTTATCAAAAGGAAGGAAACAGCAAAGATTTTAATGTAACTGGTGGTATTGGTTTAATTTCCTCTCGATTATTAGTTGAAGGTCCCATAGAAAAAGAAAAAAGTTCGTTTGTAGTTGCTGGTAGAGCTTCTTATGCGCATTTATTTTTACCACTTTTTGACAATGACAACAAAGCTTATTTTTATGACTTAAATGGTAAATTTAATTATCGTATTAATGATAGAAATAATGTCTTCTTGTCAACTTATTTTGGAAAGGATGTTTTTGGTATTAGCGATAACTTCGTAAATGAATATGGTAACACTGTGCTTAACTTGCGTTGGAATCATCTTTTTTCGGATAAAATATTCTCTAACTTATCTTTAATTTATTCTGATTATTTCTACGGAATAATTCTTGATTTTGTCGGTTTTGAATGGGATTCTGGTATTACAAACTACAACTTGAAATATGATTTTAAGCACTATTTAAATGACAAGTTTCAACTGAGTTATGGTATCAACAATATTTACAACAAATTTAATCCAGGAGAAATTATACCAAATAGAGAAGATTCAGGAATTCAGCCGGAAAAATTAATTGACAAATATGCCAATGAATTTTCGGCCTATTTAGAAGCAGAACATAAAGTAAGTGACAAACTAACCTTGCAATATGGTGCCCGTTTTAGCAATTTTACTCGTTTAGGACAAGATGAAATAAATGTGTATGCTAATAATGAACCTGTACTTTATAATGAAGAATTTAAAAAATACGAATCCGCAGAAGCTACTGGAACAGAATCTTATAAAAGAAGTGATGTATTAGCTACTTTCAATAATTTTGAACCAAGGGTTTCCTTATCTTATCTATTGAGTGATGACGCATCATTTAAAATGAATTATAACAGAATGGCGCAATATTTACATTTATTGTCTAACACTGCCTCTCCTACTCCATTAGATGTTTGGGCGCCAAGTGGTCGTTTTATAAAACCTCAATTGTTAGATCAATTTGCTATTGGGTATTTTAAATCTATAAAAAACGGAGATTATTCTTTAGAAACAGAAGTTTTCTACAAAGACATTCAAAATAGAATTGATTACATTAATGGTGCAAATTTAGTCGCCAATAACGAAATTGAAACTATTATTTTAAACGGAAAAGCAAGAGCTTATGGTTTAGAGGTTTTGTTAAAAAAGAATACAGGGAATTTTAAAGGTTGGTTAGCCTACACTTTGTCTAGATCAAAACAACAAACGTTAGGCAGAACAGCTAATGAACCTGGTATTAATCAAGGTGAATGGTATAGTTCTCCTTTTGATAAAACCCATGATGTTTCTGTGAATGCCAGTTATGATTTGTCTAAAAAATGGACGTTTAACGCAAACTTTTTACTACAAACCGGGCAACCTACAAATTATCCTGTAGGGCAATATGAAGTGCAAGGTTTAAATGTTCCTATTTTTGATGATAATAGAAGAAACGCAGATAGATTACCAGCCTATCATAGATTAGATGTTTCAGCAACTTTAACACCAGACAAGAACAAAAATAGAAAATGGCAAGGAGAATGGGTTTTTGGTATTTATAATTTATATGGAAGACAAAATGCCGCTTCTATAAATTTCAGACAGAATAGAGAAACCTTTAGAAACGAAGCGATTCAAACTTCTATTTTTGGTTTAGTACCTTCTGTTACTTATAATTTTAATTTTTAAATCCTCTAAGAGGTTGTTAAGTATTATTACCCTTATGAAAAACATAAAAACTATTTTCGCTTTATTATGCATCTTTTTTATCAGCTGTGAGAAAGTTGTAGATATTGATGTTCCTTCGATTGATCCAAAATTAATTATTGATGCTTCTTTTCAAGTCTATTTTGATGAAAGCCCAGTAACTGCAAATACCGTTGTAAAATTAAAATTGTCTGCTGATTATTTTGATGCTGTAATTCCTGTGGTTACAAACGCAACCGTTTTTATTACAGATGCATCCAACAATACTATTATTAATTTTACTGATGACAATGCAGATGGAAGTTACGAACCTTTAACTACTTTTGTTCCTCTAAGTGATGTTGCATACGAGTTAACAGTAATTCATGACAATGAAACGTATAAAGGAGTTACAACTAAAATAAAATCTACACCTTTAACAAGCGCTATTCAAGGTGATGAAACCTTATTTTCGGGAGAAGAAACTGAAGTAAGAATCGATTTTACCGACCTAAGTTTAGAAGATAACTATTACTTATTCGACTTTACAAACAATTTATTTGTACCGATTGAAGATCGTTTTTTTAATGGTGTTGATTATAATTTTTCCTATTTTTATAATGAAGATGATATTGAATTACCCACTACTGTAACTATAAAAATGTCTGGAGTTACTAAAGAATATTTTACTTATTTTAGAGTTTTAGTGAATCAAAGTGGACAAGATGGTGGTGGACCTTTCGAAACCGTTCCTTCTTCCTTGTTAGGTAATATGATAAATACAACGAATGCAGCTAATTTTCCATTAGGATATTTTCATATTTCAGAAACTGATACTTTTACGTTAGAGTTGGTTGAAAAATAGTAAAATAACTTGTATAAATATCAATTGATAATAACATAAAAAATGTATTTTTGATTGATGACTTTTATAAAAACTACAGAACAAGACTCTAAATACAATCACTTAGAAAAGATGACTGTGTCTCAATTATTAACCAACATTAATAACGAAGACAAAACGGTTGCTATAGCAGTGGGAAAAGCGCTACCTCAAATAGAAAAACTAACGCAACAAATTGTTGAAAAATTAAAGAACGGAGGAAGACTTTTTTACATTGGTGCAGGAACTTCTGGTAGATTGGGTATTTTAGATGCTTCTGAATGTCCACCAACTTTTGGTGTTCCTCACGAACTAGTTGTTGGTTTAATTGCAGGTGGTGATTATGCCATTAGAAAAGCTGTTGAATTTGCTGAAGATTCTACCAATCAAGGTTGGTTAGATTTACAAGAATATACTATTTCTGACAAAGATGTTGTTATTGGTATTGCAGCCTCAGGTACAACACCTTATGTGATTTCCGCTTTAGAAAAATGTAATGAAAATAATATTATTACAGGGAGTATTTCTTGTAACAAAAATAGCCCTTTATCAATTACAGCACAATTTCCAATTGAAGTAGTTGTAGGTCCTGAATTTGTAACAGGAAGTTCTAGAATGAAAGCAGGAACGGCACAAAAA
>Ga0307995_1001472_pt1 | contig 14670 bp, 10 predicted proteins | sample EllFjometagen262_FD_203132 | JGI IMG/M metagenome (GOLD analysis project Ga0307995, IMG submission 203132) | Marine microbial communities from Ellis Fjord, Antarctic Ocean - #262 | ecosystem: Environmental > Aquatic > Marine > Unclassified | place: Southern Ocean | collected 2014-11-02
GGTCTTCTTTAGCAAGTCCTCCTGATTATATTGATTACTTAATGCTATAGCTGATTCTACCCATGGAGTAATTAAATTTGTTTCTGCAGGGAATTGATTTTTTGCTTGGTTTACTATTCCAGCAAGTGCGGAAAATTTCCCTAAGCTGCGAGCTTTATATGCATCAAAAAGAGCATCGTAGCTAAAGGGTAATTCAATTTCTTCAACTTCATGCCCTAATCGTTCAAGTAAATTTGCAGTACTTGCTATTGCGGCTACAACCTCAGGTTCTACGCCTTGATTAAAGTCGCCGCTATTTACATAACCTACTCTCAATCGCGTCAATGCTCTTTGCTCTATAAAGCCTAGCGGTTGATAATGAGCGCCTGATTTATCTTCGGTATAATTTAATAAAGCCGCACTATCTCTCACTGTTCGACTAATAGATTGGTTTGTTTTGGTTCTATCATGCTTACCGCTGGCTTCACCAGATAGCATTCTGCCGTAGCTAGCTTTCATTCCTAGCAAGCCAGTTGTTGAAGAAGGCAGCCTATTTGAACCTGCACCATCAGTACCATGTGCTAAGGGAAGTACACCTGCCGCAACAGAAGCCGCTGCCCCACCACTAGAGGTGAAGGGAGAGTATTTCTTGTTCCAAGGGTTTTTTGTGGCGCCAAAAACAGCATTGTCAGTCATTATATAACTGGCAAATTCAGGAACATTTGTCATGCCTATTATATTTAGTCCTGCTAACTCAACGCCATTTACATACTTTACGTTTTTAGGCGAAATATTATTAAGTAGCAGTCTTGAACCATCAGTTCGAGGAACGCCACCAACATCGATCATGTCTTTCATTAAGATAGGAACCCCTGCAAAAGGGGTTTCCAAAGAAATGCTTTGCGCCTTCATTCGAGCTCTGTCATAGAATTCGTTAGTAATAAAATTAATGCTTGGATTAGTAGCCTCAATGCGCTTAATGATGATCTCTACTAATTCAAGTGAGTCAATTTGTTTAGTTTTTATTAATTGAGCTAAACTGAGAGCGTCGTGATCTAATAATTCATCAAAAGGTCGTACATTTTTTTCTTTTAATAAGCTTGCCGCATTGTAAGCACAACCAGTTGTAAGGCATGCAGCGGTTGCATAAACTGATTTTTTTAAAAACCCCCTACGGTCTAACTCATTAACTTTCATTAGGCACTCCTCTTATATCCACGCCTATTGAGAGCGCTCTCAATAGGCGTGAGTATTTATTGATGTCTTTTCCAGCTAGCTTGCGGCCGTCCCGGCGGCCATCATTTGATTGAGAGTCTGTTGCATGGCTTCACTCCACGCATTCTGCCCTACGCTTTCACGGGACATAAAGACCCCTCTGCTACCCTTAGCTTGAGTCCTCATCATCTTTCTCAAAGGCTTAAACAAGTCTAACCTTTATTTTCAATCAGTGTCACGGCTTGAGTCAGAAGGATGGCCGCCACATTTAGTGCGTTTTCTTGAACCAACAAGTTCGTTTCAACCTCACGCAAAATATTATTGATTGCTTGCCATTTTTTTTTGCTTAGGTCTCCATGTTTTAGTGCGTCTGGCGCGACTATCTGGCATTGATTGAGCAATTGCCTAATTTGAAAGATATCGGCTTGCACGACATTTGGGTGGGATTTTGCGAATTGAGCAGTATTTTTCGCTCTGTTGGCTGCGGCCCAGAGTGCGTCTCGAATAGTCAAATCTTGGTGGATGGGTTTGAATTTGGTAATTCCACCTATGACGGCTTTTGGACTTTTTGAATCACCAAGAATGACTCGAGCTAAGACTCTGCGTAGGGGAGAATTTCCGACATATAAACCGCCGTTGGGTGCAACTACCATTGATGAAACCGAGTCTTCAGCACCGTCCGCAAAATAGATCACTTCGCCTGTTTCTCTATCGATAATTCCTGCGCCAAGCTTAAGGGGAAATTTTTGTTTACCCGCTACGACACCTGCCGCACCAGTAAATGCTATACCATTCGCGGCGATTTCTGCACCTAGCGCCTTGATATTATTTTGTAAGAAACCTGTGTAGTACATATCTAGATTGGCAGTCCAGCCTAGCTCTCCGTGGTCACCTCGGTCATAGATCTTCTTAATTTTTGTTCTGGTGTTTACAAATAGCTCTCCATTATCTGCGGCTACATTGATCGAACCAGCGACTTTATCTCCAACATTTAGTGACCAAAGATACTCGCCGTTTAGTGTGTTTATTGCGTAAATCGTATCAAAGGCATCGGCCACATAAACCCGAGATCCATCTCGACTGATTGCGGGTGTAGAAGCCGTGCCGCCAGGAACCTTTGCTACCACTTTGATTTCCATTCGATATTGAGTGCCTTCCGGTATTAAATCGATACCATATAGCGCTGCGATTTCAGACCAGCCATCTTTAGTGCCATCTTCTTCGTCAGGAAGTGTGGAAGCGATCCAGATTCGACCACTATTTGTGTCGATTGAGAAGAAATTTGTAACTCTTTGCAATTCTCCGGCGGCGGCATTCAGCACAGCAGTAATCGGGCTCAAGTCACCGACATTCCCGACCATGTGTTTAATCTGTTCATTCGCTTCTTCGGCAACATACTTCGGTAATGTGAAATTTGTCGAGGGCAATTTATCACCTGGCATCAGAAATGGTGCCTCTAAACGTGGCGTCCCCGTCTTTCGATCGAATACATAGACGCGCCCATCTCCTACTGATGCAATGAGAGAGTCAGTTTGTGGGTGGTAGTTCACACCGAAATTATGTTGATTGGCTTTTACTGAACCTATATTTATTCTTTCTAACCCCGTCGGTACGTCCCATATAATCTCGCCTTCGATGGTGGCCGCCACAAGTCGATCATAGGTGCCGATATAGACGATATCCTTGCCGCTTACAGGGTCTATTAATATCAGGGGTGTACCGCAGCCTGCACTATATCCTTCAAGAACCCAGCGCCTTTCGCCTTTTATTGGCTCGATACTGATCATTATGACGTCGTCAGGCGGAAAAACTGGGCAAAAATAAAGGTTGCCATCTTGGTCAAATACAGGACCTTCTGCTGTGAAATAGTTGCTTTCTGCATTCCATTCAAATTCAAAAGCAGGTGCTATGACTGTAGCAATTTCATCAGATCCGTGTATATCGGTATGCATGGATCTTGCGAAACTAACAGGGCGACTGTTAATATTTTTGTTAGTCGAGATCTTCCGTAAACCTTCCGGTTTCCAATTTGTTTTACCAGGTAGCTTGTAGGATTTTGCGGTTGATTCTTGAGTGAATAGCATAGCCATAGCGATTGTTATTTTCGTACAGTCTGTAAGAGAGAAAAGAATCAATGTGGTACTGATTATGACCAAGACTCGCTTATTAAGAATTTTTGTTTTTATGAATTCCATCATCACTTGGATTCTATCTCTCATGGGTGTTGTAGTTAGGTGTTAAGATTTAGTAAGTTTTATAAGGCTATGGTTGTTCAGGAAAATAAGGTTTTAAGGCCTTAAAAAAATCACAGCGACTATTGGCCTATTCTTTAGCTGCCAACTAAGCAGGATATTCATCACTTGCTTGTATGTTTGCTACAGCCTTATTAATCAGCTTGTGCGTGTTCGATCTAATGCTCTTTTTTTGTGCTGTTCTCACATCCCCCCCTACGGTCTAACTCATTAACTTTCATTAGGCTACTCCTCTTAGTTACGGTTTATACCAAATTGGAGATGACCAGGCTCGTTCCTGTATTGTCGCTGGCACACTAGCGACAGGTTCAACGCCTAAACGAAGAGCGTCGTAGGTACTCCATCGACAACTTGGGTTTTCCAGTACGCGAATATAATAGAACGACGATTTCTTCGAATCAAATTCAGGATCCTTCCATTTTACTTTTATCTCAGCGTCGCCCTCCTGAGAACTGACGGCACAAGTTTTTAGATTTACCTGTGCTCCGTTGTCAGCGCAACGATTCGTATTTGGGTCAGGATACAATCCATCAGAACAGGCAACATCAAAGACTTTCTCCTTACTTTCCCCGTCTTCAATCCACCCCTTGATTACTTGTACACGCTGTAAATTAGCACCATTGGGGTCTTTAGCGGCCCAGACTAAAAACTCAGGCGATTTAGTCTCATCAACCACACCACTTAGATCGCTGCCCATTGGCACTCCTCTTTTGTAGGCTGTTTCCAATATATCTGATGTTTCAAAGATATCTCTCGGAAAATCCCAGCCAGCAAAGAACCTTAGGTATATACGGCCACCGCTAGTCGCATAAGTTTCGCGTTTTCGCATTGCGTCGAAAATTGCTTCACGCGTATTTTCTTTAGCCCAAACTGCTGCTAAGCCCCCCGGGTTTTTGACTAGAGTAGGCGATTGTCTGTCAAATGTTTTAACGGCAGATGTTAACCCTAATCGTTTCCGTGCTGGAGATTCCTGCTCTCCACTAGCCCCTCTATAATCATATTCTTCGGTGTCACCAGGATTACTGTTATGAGCGTCTGTACTGCCAATGAAACCAGTTTGAATTGGGTTGAAGCCGAATTCAGCCTCTAGCTGGAGCCCTATTTTAAGCCCTTCCCTAATAAAGGAAGTTCGTCCTGAGCAACCAGGGGCCTCTTCAGTACCACAGATAGGCACAACCAACTCAAAGTTACACTCTTCATCACTCGCACCAACGTCATATCCACACTCGGAGCTACCTTTTATTTGGAAAATTTCTGCTAACGGTTCGTTACGCCCTCTCAGGGCCCAATCTTTCTGGCTGTATTCATCGCCATCAATGGTCATTCCTGAGTATGCTAACCCCCAGGTTTTATTCATATTATGAGGGATAGTTAAAAAGTCACATTTACCGGTACAGCTTAGTTCTAAGCTACGCCACAAATCCAACACGGTATCAGCATCGAATGCAGAAACAGCATGTTTAGACGTTTCACTATTTTTAAAGATTACATTACGGTGAACTTTGCCCTTCATGGGTAATGGAGGTGAATATTCATAACCCGCAAAGGCGGTAAACTCTCCAGGTTTGTTGAATTCTTCGGCAGTAGCAACGATCACACCCCAGGTGCTTTGCGCATCTATTTTACTTCTTTCAGCGTTGTCACCATACAACGCCTGAGGGCGTCGTGGCGGACGTTTCTCACCTTCGGCTCGAAGAGATCTAAAGAGCTTTTTACTTGGACGATCGAGGCTTTCACAAAACGCAAGTTGTTCTGGTTTTAGGTCTTTGCGCGCGCAGGTAACAAATAGGCCAAACCCTTCAGCATGATCTGTCATTACCACGAAATCTAGCGGTTGTGACAGCTGTAAAAGTTCCCCAGTATGTAGAGTGAGAGACTTACCATTAGCAAATCGATAGGCGTCACGCAGGCCAACTCTGTTACCGCTTAGGTAACTATCAAATGATAACGCCGTGTGCACGTGAGTATCACCAAAGTAAAGATTTCTAGTTGCTTTAAGGCTTGTGTCTTGGCGATTTTTTTGAGGTGGAGTTTGAATAGCATCTTCGTTTTGAAGTGCAGCTTCAGCTTGCATTGCGTTTAAGCGTTCAGCGTATGTTTTTGATGCTTGTTTCTCACTCGCTGCGTATAACATGCCACTCGAGAAAGCCAAAATAACAAAAAATAGACCTTTGACACTCATTGTCCGCAGGTTTTTGAATATTAAATGCATACTATTATGTGTCTCTTTTTTTCTTACGGCAATTACCATCATTTTGAACCTAAATAGTTGTGGTTATTCAACGGGGCTCATACCAAATCGGAGATGTATAAGCCCGTTCTTGGGTGATCATCGGAATATTCTCATCCATAGAAACGTCAAATCGTTTTTGGTCGTAGGCCGTCCATCGTGGTGTTGGAATTTCGATCACACGGACATAATAAAAAGCCGACTGCTCAGGATTAAAGTCAGGATCAATCCAGTGGGTAATTAATTGAACTGCTCCAATACTGTTATCCCACGTCGCATTTCTCACATCCACTGTGTTACCTACTACAGGCAGTACACCGCTCTTATCAGGTATGCGCTGCCCACTCCACGCTACGTCGTAAACTTTTTCATGACTTTCACCTTCGCTGTCCAGCCAACCCTTGATAATCTGGATGCGGTCGAGGTTAGCGCCAATGCTGTCTTTTAAAGCCCCAACCAGAAAGCTGGGCGACCTACCATTGGCCTCCGTCAGGGTCCCACCCATTGGCACACCTCGAGCATACCCAGGCTGAGCCATATCTGGCACAAGTGCATCCACAGCAGTAAAACCCCAACCGCCAAACATCCTAACAATCATTCGCGGTCCGGTTGTAGCGTAAACTTCTCTGCGTTGGATAGCGTCAAACAAGGCCTCCCGGGTGTTCTCGATTGCCCACACCGCGGCATAACCTGAGGAGGCCTGCTGCCAACCCTTAACCAATTTTCCTTTTGCCTTGCCGACAAGATGATCCCAGCGTTCAGGTGCGGGCTCTACGCCGCTATGTTTGCCGAAGAAGTTGTTTTCTGCCACTGCCGCGAGAGACGTATGGGAGTCGGTAGAACCGATCATCCCGAATTGATAAGGGTTTATTCCAAATTTAGCCGCGAGTTGTAGCCCATTCTTCAAACCGGAACGAGCGTACTCTTGTGCCAACATTTCCGGTTTCTTAGGCACACCCGCCATATTACCAAAGTCCCAGGTTTCATAATCAGCAAAGACATCATCAGGGGATAATAAGGGGTGCGCTTCACTATCGCCTTTGATTTGAGTCACCTCATACACTGGCTCCCAGCGCGCGCGCAGCTGTAGGTAATTGTAATCTATGGTCTTACCGCGCATTCTTTCGCTCATAGGGAACATCAGACCGTTGCTCATGTTGCCATTGTGGGGAATGGCTAACACCTTACCACCGGTATCTTTTTCATAGGCGGCCAAGTAACTCCATAGATCCACTGGGTCGTCTCCCTTAGAAGACGACAAGGGACGAACCCTATTGACAGTATCTGAGCCATCACGAAACAAAACTACACGATGAAGATTGTTGCCGCCCGGCACGGACGTCCACTCAAACCCCAATAGAGGCGTAAATTTACCTGGTTTGTAATACTGTTCGGCAATGTTTAACGTTCTCTTCCATATATCAACTTGTAGACCTTCTGTACCGAGCGACTCTAACATTTTGATCATTGCCTTTCGCTTAGGCTGACTGAGAAAAGACGAGAGCAATTTGGTCGTTTTCTCTGGCCCACCATTAAGCATACGATTCCAATTAAGAGTGGTGTCGTTAACCAGTAATCTTGGGTCACCCTCTTTAACAAGACTCATCATTCCCAATGACTCAGCATGGTCGGCCAACACAACGAAGTCCAGAGGCCGCCCTAGTTTTACTCGCTTCCCTCCACTTGAAGTCACTTCGTGACCAGAGGCAAAACGGTAGGCATCTTCAGGGCCCAAAGTGACACCAAATCCCATTGCATCAGTTGAAAGATCTGAATGGAGATGAGTATCACCCCAAAAAACTTCGCGTGGCTGACCCTGATTCAGATAGGGGGAGTATTCTTCAGACCCCTGAGCAACCGAGACATGTCCCAGAGCTACCAAGATATAGGTTAGCCAAATGCTATTTTTTGTTGTTGCGCTGACCCTTAACATATTAGTTATGCCAGCCACGTGGATCTTCGAGAAACTGCTTTTGCCATACAGATAATGATTTTCCCAGCCGCGCAGTCACCTGCTGTTGGTGCTTGGCCACGTTATACGATTCACTGGGGTCCAGATGCATGTCATAAAGCAGCGGCCAGGTGCCCAATGTCGGGACTGGGTCGGCACCATCTTGCGGGTAATAATCACGCGAGCTTAGTATTTTTCCGGTTAAATTACTTGCCTTATCCATCGGTACAGGCCATACGTAGTGGTTCGTATCATTAATGTATTTCCACTTACCTTGGCGCATCGCCTCCACAGTGTACTCATGGAAAAAATAAAGGGATCGTTGCTCTGCAACCTGCTTTGAAGCTTGATCACCTCGCATTAATGGCATTATATTAATACCATCAATCACTCGATCATCCGGGGGACTCAAACCAGCGACAGCCAGCAAGGTAGGCATTATATCGATATTCATCGCAGGTTGATTTATCACTGTCTTTTTGGTTATTTTGCCAGGCCACACAGCAATAAAAGGAACTCGAAAGCCGCCTTCATAGCTTTGCCCTTTACGCCCACGCAATCCCCCAGCAGAGCCTTCGTACCATGGACCGTTGTCGCTGGTCACAATGACCAAGGTGTTGTCAGAGATCCCCTGCTCCTTCAAGGTTTTCATGACCTCTCCAACGCTCCAGTCAAACTCACTCACAGCGTCTCCATAAGGGCCTGCGCTTGACTTCCCTGCGAATTTTTCCGAAGGATAAAACGGTTGATGTGGGTCTTTATGTGCGAGGTAGATAAAAAACGGCGTATCCTTCCATCTTTTTATGTATTTGACTGCTTCTTCGGTGAACTCTTTAGTGTGAGCCGATTGCTTCACGCCAATATCTTCAACCAGTTCTTGCTGATCGCGCCACAAAGCGACCGGCCAATCATCATTGGAGAGGTTGTAGCCAAAAGAATGATCAAACCCCTGAGCCTGAGGGTGGTACTCTGGCATCTCGGTAAAATCTCCTAAATGCCATTTGCCAACTTGTAAGCTTTTATAACCACGGATAGCCAATGCCTCTGGTATGGTAACTTCCGAAGGCGGCAGTCCCTTGGTAATCGATTCTCCCCCTATCATATCGCTCGTACCTAACTTAGAGAATGCCACCCCTGCTTTAAATACCATCTTGCGGATGAAGGTATCGTCCGCAGCTGCCAGTATGCTAGCAAAGCCACTGCGAAGCGGATAGCGACCGGTCAATAGAGCTGCGCGGGAGGGCGAGCAAATTGGTGAACTCGCGTAAAAGTTTGTAAGCCGTGCTCCTTGGTCTGCTAAAGCATTAATGTTTGGTGTTTGAATAGCCTTGGAACCCTGTGACTCAATATCACCCCAGCCTAGATCGTCTGCAAGAATAACAATTATATTTGGAGGCCTATCATTCTCAATACTGTCCGCGGTTAACTTCACCACGGTAGAAACATCTAGATGATCACGAGCGGAAGGTTCAAAGTCACTTCGATTAATACCATAATCAAGCGGTTTTAAGGCACTAAAAAAAAAGTAACCGAGCCCGACAAACAAGCCTAACAAGGCAATAAGCTTTTTTTTCACGACCTATTTCCTTTGTTTCAAAGCTGAGGGACTAAAAGAGTCTGGCGAACCCTTAGGAATATTAGGCTGCAGTGCCAAGCTTTTCTGGTAGTCTAAAATCACACCTATACCCGGGTACTGTGTCCAAGCATTATACGGCTCGACCGCTTGTCTTTCCTCTCTTGGATCTTGTATTAAATTGACTACCTTGGCCACCGTGGAGTATTCCTTCTTCGGGCTGTACTTGTCATCTTGCCAGATAAAATGCGCTTTCCAGTTATGCCATTTCACCGCATACAACTCGTCACCAACAAACACTGGAAAGCCCTCTCGAGGTGATTTAGCTGTTTTACCCGCCATGAATTGATTCATTGATTTACCATCAATCAGCCTGTCCTTCGGAATCGCAGCATTCGCGGCTTCAAGTAAAGTGGGAAAGATATCGACAAGATGTACTATTTCATTGCTTCGAGTTCCCTTAGGAATGTGGTTCGGCCACTTAGCAATAAACGGCACGCGCAGTCCTCCCTCCAATGCAGTGAAATAGCTACCAGCCCACGGCCCGGTCCAGCCTGTAAACTGTCCGTTTCCGTTTGTGGCAACCTCAGGTCCATTATCAGCAGTGAAGATAAAAATAGTGTCGTCCTCAATTCCTGCTTTTTTTATCGCATCTAAAATTTGACCAACATAATGATCTGTCTGTACCAGTAAATCTGCGTAAATACCGTTACCTGATTTTCCAGCGAACTCTTTGCTTGGAAAAGTCGGAAAATGCATCGAGATAAGCGGGACATAGGCGAAAAATGGTTCTTTCTTGCCGGCCTGTGCCTTTATATAATCGATGGCCATAGCGGTTAATTCGCCATCGATACTGCGTTTAGCATCCAGATCAAACTTTTTAACCCGGGCCGGTTTTTCACCCATTTTTGCCGTTTTAATCCATGGGTATTCTCTCTTTGGAAGAGACTGTTCCATATCGGACAGAATGGAGTACTGTTCAATCCACTTTGAATGTCGTACCGCATCACCCGAACTATCTTGAATGCCATACCATTGATCAAACCCTTGATCTGTAGGAAACCGTCCTTGAGTCTTTCCCAGGTGCCACTTACCAAAAATCGCGGTTGAGTAGCCCACGCTCTTAAGCCGTTCAGCAATAGTCTCTTCCCATGGTAATAAACCATAGTAAGGCACACCGATCGGCACCGACTGAGTGCCGCTGCGAATGGCAAAACGCCCAGTCATCAACGCCGAGCGGCTTGGTGTACATTGTGGCTCAGTATTAAAATTTGTTAGCGTAAGACCTTCAGTGGCCAGTTTGTCAATTGACGGCGAGGGTGCCCCACGGAGCTCTCCTCCGCCGTATGGGCCAAAATCTCCCCACCCCGTATTATCCAACAAAATTAACACTATATTCGGCTGTGCTGCAGCCATGGCTAGGTTACTGATAGCGAGCCATATAAAGATGCTGAGTGATAAAGCTAGATCGCGCAATCGCATATTTTTCATTTTTTTTCCTATTTATTTACTACTCTTTATGGATGGCAGACTTTTGCTTTGGGATATTGCAATAGTATCACGGTGATAGTTAACTCGCGGTTGCAGGAATTACAGGCCAACGGTCAACAATAGTTTTCCCTCGCATTATCACCAGATCTCCAAACTGCAGGAGCACGGCTTCAGACTGAGTGGGCCGTAAAAAAATAAAATCATCGACATCTATATCGACTGATTTTGGAGCCCTATAGCCCGACTGATTTGAACTAACATAAGCAAAATGAGGACTAACTCCGGGAGGCGACTCAACTTCTGCTAACCAGTTGCCGCTATAACAAAAATACATCTGCGCTTGATTTTGATCCCACGCTTTAATCAAAGGTTCAGACCATTCTAACGCTGGCAAACTAACATTTGGCAGTCGCTTTAGTACCGGAGAAGCAATAAAGCACGACGGCTCAAAATCACTCAAAATAGGCAAGTCATAATGAGTTGGCTTCATTAAAGCGGAACCCACAGACACTTCAGTCAACAGATCATCACCCTCATAATGCCGAAACGTAGGACTACCAGAACCATTAAAACAAAGTGAACTGTTAACTAGCTGCGGAAATTCCTCTCGAAGTAATTCGAGGCATTTCCCATAGCGCTGCTTTGCTTTAGCCAATTCACCATCAACCAAAAACTGAGGAATACCCATAAGGTGTGCGTCATAGCCCATGAACCCAGAAAACTCCAAATGGGCAGGGTTGTTCTGAATAAGGTCCAAGGCTGATACTAGATCAGGGCCGGCCTCAAAACCGCCTCTATGTAATCCAACATCTAATTCCAAATTAATCTTAAGCTTTAACCCCTGAGTAACAGCGAGTTTAAGATATTGTTGTAATCTTGCGTTGCTATCGATTAACCACTGCAACTGCTCGGCTGGGTTGAAGCTAGAGTTGTGCTCAGCATAAAATTTAACCACCGAGGCAATTGGCATTGGCTTGCCCATTAAGACATTGGTGTTTGGGTCTTTGTCGGTCATGGCTTGCAGAAACGGCCGATGGAAAATCATCTGTGAATTTGTCTTTGCCCGTGTTGAAACGTACTCAACTAGCTGTGGGCTTGGAATCGATTTGGTTACTACACGATAGCTTTTACTTGGCGTCGTATTGACCGACTGAATCACTCGATCAATATTTCTGTCCAGAATATCAAGGTCAATTACCAGCACAGGAGTGTCAATGCCATTGCCGCGCAACACGCTGTTCATGTTAGAGAAATAATCTGTGTAAGAACCTCCTCTGTCGCTTGGTCGTGAAATGGCGGCCAAGCCTGCAAGGCCAACACCGCCGAGTAACACGTTGCGTCTTGTTACCATTGTTAACTCCCAAATATGCTTTTAAGATGCGTGTTCATTAACTTTCCCTGTGGATCAAGACTACGACGAATCTCTTGAAAGTCTTGCCAATGCCTAGGGTAAAGTTTGGCCAGTTGATGCGAGTCCAAGGTGTGTATCTTGCCCCAATGTGGCCGACCTCCATACTTCAAAAATATTGTTTCAATCACAGCAAATGAGGCCTTAAAATCGAGGTCACCATATTCATGGATCGAAATTGAACATCCGTCCTGCCCCTCAAACATCGACAGCCAAATATCATCAGCTTTTACGTATCGGTACTCTATGGGGAAGCTAAAAGGCAGTTTTTTATCTTTAATCGTCTGCATTATTTCTCTAAGACAGGCTGGACCCTCTGATGCTGGTACCGTATATTCCATCTCTCTGAAACGCACGATTCTTAGATGCGGAAATACTTCAAAGGAGGGGCCAGTACGAATAACATTTGCCTCACTACCTAGAATCATGGTGAGCGCGCTATCATAAAGCGCTTCACCAACCAACGGAATCCACGCTAGTGACTCGAAAACCGTGCGCAGCGCGTTTACTGCCTGCGGATCATCTTCACCCTTATTTACCTCACCTGACTTGGCAATGTCGGTCGCTACCGAGATGCCGACAGACGCATAGGGAATCGCATACAACTCAAAATGGCGATGATTTTCATTTCGGTTCTCAATATCATCCAGCATCTCTTCAAGAGGCTCTATTTTATTGACCTCAGTAAGCTTAAATGGCTTTTGGTTTTGCAGTGTGAATTCAGTAACAATCCCTAATGATCCCGCGGATGCCCGAACCGCATTAAATATTTCAGAATTTTTCTCTTTGCTACAGTCGAGAAGTTCACCTGACGGCGTGGCCAGCTTTAATGCCGTGGCATAGGCACCCATGGAACCAAAATTCTTTCCGGTCCCATGCGTCGAATTAACAATTGCGCCTCCAAGAGCGGGGTAGTCCATATCGGGCATATTAGGAACCGCCTGGCCGATCGAATTGAGTATTGGTCCAAGATCATGCAGTCGTGTTCCAGATTTCACTGTCGCCTGCAGAGTCATTGCGTCATAAGATACTAAACCACTTAAGAGATCGGTTGAGACAAGGGTGTCGTCTGTGGGAACCACAGCACTAAAAGAGTGACCAGCACCAACCGCCCTAACGACACCTTTTGCAGATTTCAGAACTGAAATCAACTCATCAGCAGTTGCGGGAGAGTGACGCCAACTGGGATTACACGCTTGATTGCCAGCCCAATTGGTCCAGGGTAAAGTTTTACCGGAAACAAATTCCAGTGGTGCTTGAGGTTCCCCACCTTTAGGGCTACATGCGCTCATTGCGCCAAAGGTAAGCCCCCCGCCCAAGGCAATAGACTGCTTTATAAAGGTACGTCTTTTCATTTTTTAAACCTATTTATCCGGAAATCCAGCTACCAATCGCATCAATTCCCTTAAATCTTGTTCAGAGCAGGCGCTGCAGTAACCTAATGGAGGCATGCCACGAATACCCAGAACAAGGTTTTTCATAGTAACGTCCTCGCCTTGCTCAATTACAGCTTTCCAGTCTTTAGCGACACCCATTAAAGGGGCAGTCGACTCCGGATTTGCGTGGCACTGAAGACAGTTATTACTGAGTAATTTAATTTGCCTGGCGCCCGGCGCAGCTATCGACGGGCTTATAAATAAGGCACTGACTATAAAAGCAACTAATACCGTCGATCCAAGGACGATTCGAGAGGTCTTATTGTTATTTGAGATTTCGTAATTGCTCATTGACTTTACCAATAAAAATTTACATTTCATGCAAAGCGAGGGTTAACGCTATACACGCCTAGAATAATCAATTTGAAGTAAAACGGTAAGGACGAGTAAGGTAATAATTGGGGACATTTTCGGAAACCTACTGCCTAACAATACTGATTTCATACGCTGTACTGTTTAGTAGCCATGTATCCAGCTAGCCCCAGCCCGCAGGGGCAACCATAATGGTAGCGCTACTTTTCATTTTAGATCTTAATTAGACTAAATAAGACCGGGTGGGTTGGAGCTTGAACTGTATGTTGCCCAATATAGAATTGGTTTACCTGTAGTATTAATCGCCTGAGTAAACGCATGAAACGTTTTGCCACTATACGTTTGCTCCAGCGACAAGCCTACGTCTTTACCTTTATCTATAGCACGCTTAGTTGGATCGGTCTCTACGCCATATCCGGGCGCGTACCAATTTGGGTTTAAAATGACTGACGGCAAGGTGACCCTGTGGTGCGGATACTCATCCGAAATAATCGCCAAAGCTTGCTCCATCATTTTATTACCTACGCTTGCGGTACAGATGTCTAATGGACCAATATGCGACTGCATGATTTGAATGCCAATAACCTTTGTTTTCATGCCAGCTATAACACAGCCTAAGGTAAGCCCCGCCAATGTTGAAGAACTGCCTACAGGCACATAAATTTCAGCTGGTTCAGGGCATTCGCCGTTGTCAATTTGCTGTTTTAACTCCAAGGCTGCATTGATGTAAGCAAAAGTCGCGGCAGCAGTTGCACCACCACCAGGCAGGAAATAGTAGCCAGTATTTAATCGCCTTGGATTTAAATAAAAACGCCTAGCCGCA
>Ga0307995_1001473_pt1 | contig 14620 bp, 12 predicted proteins | sample EllFjometagen262_FD_203132 | JGI IMG/M metagenome (GOLD analysis project Ga0307995, IMG submission 203132) | Marine microbial communities from Ellis Fjord, Antarctic Ocean - #262 | ecosystem: Environmental > Aquatic > Marine > Unclassified | place: Southern Ocean | collected 2014-11-02
CATTACAAAGAAACCTATTAATACTTTCCACCAAGCAATGTCTAAAACTAAAATTGGTAAAACAATCCAAACCGCATAATAAATAACTTTAGAAATTATAAGCTTAGTCCATTCTGTAGTAGGATTAGGAAACTTTCCATAAGATAATTTACGTTTTAAATAACTGTTCATTTGTTTGAAATCGGTAGTAATTGCCCAATTGATAGTTAATAGTCCATAAAGGAAAAAAGAATAAAATTTTTGAAACTTATGAATGTTAATCCATTTTGAATGTTGTGAAAATCGAATAACTCTACCGGCATCAATATCTTCGTCTTGCCCTTGTATGTTTGTAAAGGTATGATGTAAAACATTGTGCTGTACTTTCCAGTTATAAACATTACCTGCTAAAATATAAATACTACTCCCCATTAATTTATTTACCCATTTTTTACTTGAAAACGCATCGTGATTACTGTCGTGCATGACATTCATCCCTACACCAGCCATCCCAATTCCTATAACAACAGTTAGAAGTAATAATGCCCATTGTGGCATAGCTACCGTTAAAATTAATATTAAAGGAATAAAAAATAATGAAAACATTACAATGGCTTTAGTGTATAATTTCCAATTTCCAGTTTTAACGATGTTATTTTCTTTGAAATATTGATTTACTCTTTTATTTAAAGTTTTAAAAAACTTTGTAGAGTCTGATCTAGAGAAAGTTACTTGTTTATAGTTCAAAATAATTATTTTTTAATTAGATGTCAATTAAGATGCAAAATTACGTTTCTTAAATGAATAACGTATAATTCTTAATGTTATTTTTTAACAAAGATAAGTTACTTTTGTAGAATATTATTTATTATGAAATTAATACAAAAATACTTCCCAGATTTAACAGATCAACAAATAGATCAATTTGAACAATTAAAAGGTTTGTATAAAGATTGGAACTTAAAAATTAATGTAGTTTCTAGAAAGGACATCGACGAGCTATATTTGCGTCATGTATTGCATTCTTTAGGGATTGCAAAGGTAATGCAATTTCAATCTGGATCAAGAATATTAGATGTTGGAACTGGTGGAGGTTTTCCTGGGATTCCTTTAGCAATTCTTTTTCCTGAAGTACAGTTTCATTTAGTTGATAGTATTGCAAAGAAAATTAAAGTAGTAAATGAAGTAGTTGAAGGATTAAATCTCCAGAATGTAAAGACTACAAATGGAAGAGCAGAAACGATTAATGATCAATACGATTTTATAATTAGTAGAGCAGTTGCTCAAATGGAAACTTTTGTGCGATGGGTTAAATATTCTGTTGCAAAGAAAAGTAATCACGATTTAAAAAATGGTGTTCTTTATCTAAAAGGAGGAAATCTTACTGAAGAATTATCATTGTTCCCAAAAGCTGTAATTTACCCTTTAACAGATTTTTTTGAAGAGGATTTTTTTGAAACCAAAAGTGTTGTTCATTTACCTTTGAAATTCAAAAAAGAAAAGAAATAATTTTAATTATAAAAAAAACTCCGAAGAATCCTTCGGAGTTTTTTATGTATAAATTTATTTTTATCTATTAATGATAAATTTATCTGTTTTTACTTGACCGTTATTTGAAATTTTAATTAAATAAGTTCCAGTAGAAAAACTTGAAACGTTTAATTGTTTGTTAGGAGAGATGTTATTTTCAGATAAAATAACTCTTCCTAATAAATCATAAATTTCTATTGATGAATTTTCAGCATTTTCAATATTTAAAACTGAACTTGCGGGGTTTGGATAAATAATTACATCATTTACAATGTTATCATTGTTAGCAAGTATAATCTCGTTTACAATAAATGAAGCAGCACCACCAGAACCATAATTCCCTGGAGAATTGTAAATAACTTCACTGTTGCTATCGTAAACTACCACAGATCCACTACCGTTTCCGCCAGCATCTATTAGTCTAAATTCGTGACAACCTTCAGTTGGTACATTAATTTCTTCATTAATTGAGTCATTATTGTCATAGGGACCACCACTTGCAATTATTTGACCAGAAGGATCTTTAACAAACCAAGTTGTTTCACTTCCATTGTCATCTGTATTTAGGATCATGGTAAATTGACTCGTAGCAGTAACATCTGTTTCTCCAAAAGTACTTGTAGCTTCATTGTTTGCATTGTCATCATCATCTGAAATTGAGACGTTAATAATATTTGTGCTTTCTATTGTGTATGGAATTCCTGGTAATTGAACAATTTCTTCTTCAAAAGCACTTAAACTTCCATTCCAAGTGTAAGTACCTGGAGTACCACTATTAATTGAATATTCAAAATCAACTGATGTTAAAATGTTGTTTCCATTATTTTGGATAAGAACTCTAGGTCCAAAATCAAGACCACATTGATCGTTTATTTCTTCTACTTCTACTATATTAGTGTCATTGTCTAATGGTAAATTAGTAAATGTTGGGTAAGTTCCATTTCCGCTTATTAAGCCTTGATGTGTTTCGGTTACAAAAACAACTATTTCTAAATCTTGTAGTACTACAGGTACATTATTGTAAGCCCCTGGAATTGTATAGGTAAAAGTTTCGTCATACAGTGATGCTTCCGTTGTATTGGCAATTGTTTCACCCCACTGACCAGTTACCATATATACAAGTCTATGCATGTGATTGTAATTGTTTCCTTGGCCTCCACCTGTTTGTGGGCCTAAAGTATTATTCTGTAATAATGCGATGTTGAATAAATTAGTGCTTTCTGGGCTATCTCCAGTATAATATGCTTCTACATGAACAATTAATTCATTAGTACCCATGTCAATAGTAGCTTCTACACCTACATTTACATAAGATGCCTCGTTTAAAATAATGTTAGATGCTGCTGCCCAACTACCTCTGCTCATTGCAGTTGTTCCTGAATTACCCTGCTCCAAACCTGGAAAATTCATTCGGTTAACAGTCCCTGCAGGATATCCAACTAATCCAGACTGTCCACCGATAGCTGCGCCAAAGGGGGTTCTGAAATCTGGTTCTCCACTATTAGGATTAGCATAACCACCTGTGTGAATATTAATTAAAAAGACTTCTCCTGTATTATTGTCTTGAATTTCTTGTGCAATAGCATGTCCATCTGGACAATAAGTACAGTGAATTCCTGTAAACTCTTCTAATACTACCTTTTTATTTTCTGGGGAAGTACTTACTAGGGTTTGACCAGTCATAGCTAATGTAAAAAATATAAACACAGCACTTGATAATAATTTTCTTTTCATAATTTGATTGGATTAATATTAAATACTTTAAATATTAAGTATTTAATGGGGTTTTAAATTATTTGTTTATAATAAATTTATCAGTAATAATTATATTATTGTTTGAAATTTTAATTAAATAAGTTCCGGCAGATAAATTTGAAACGTTTAACTGTTTGTTAATAGAGATATTATTTTCAGATAAAACAACTCTTCCTAATAAATCATATATTTCAATCATTGAGTTTTCTGCATTTTCAATATTTAAAATAGATATTGTTGGGTTAGGGTAAATAATAACATTTTGTAAATTGTTGTCATTTATACTTAAATTTCCTATTGTTCTAAAAAAACGCTCTCCTCCTTCACCATAATTACCTGGTGTATTATAGATAATTTCACTTTCAGAATCGTATAAAACGATAGATCCACCTCCATTTCCTCCAGAATCAAAAACTCTAAATCTATAACAATCTTGAACTAACTCAAATGATTCTTGGATGTTTTCGTTGTTTGCATATGGACCTCCACTATATAAGACCTCTCCATTTGAGTTCATTAAATCCCAAGTACATTGACTTCCTGCATTATCAGTATTCAAAATCAAATTGACAGTATTTGTGAATTCATCACTAATATTGAAATCATAAGCTATATGGTTATTTGTATCGTCATCATCATCTGAGATAGAAATGTTAATCGTATTAATTTCCTCAACTGTATAAGAAATAGCTGGAAGCTCAATTGATTCGTTTTGTAATGATAGAAGTAAACCAGTCCAGTTATAAATTTGTGGAGTACCTCCATTAACTGAATAGGTTATTTCCATATCTGTAAGATCGTTTTCTCCATAATTTTGAATATTAACTTTTGGAGTTATATCAAATCCACATTGAGGTAATATATCTTCTACATATCTAATTTTAGCATCATTTGCGTGAGCAAATCCGGAATAAGTTGGATAAGCACCATTACCGCTAGGTAATTCTTGGTGGGTCTCTGTTATAAAGGTAACAACTTCAAGATTTTCTATAGCAGTAGGTACACCGTTGTAATCTGCTGGGATTGTATAAGTGAACGTTTCGTCTACAAAAGTTCCTGTAGTTGTGGTTGGGATACTTACTCCCCATTGCCCAGTTATTAAATAAACAAGTCGGTGCATGTGATTGTATTGATTTCCCATACCTCCACCAGTTTGAGGACCCAATGTGTTATTTTGTAATAAGGCAACATTTAACAAGTTTGTGCTTTCTGGGCTGTTTCCAGTATAATAGGCCTCTACATGAATAGTAATCTCATTAGTTGACACGTTGATATCTGCTTCTACACCAACATTCACATATGATTCTTCATCCATAGTTGTGTTAGCTGCACTTGGCCAACTACCTCTGCTCATAGCGGTTGTTCCTGAGCTTCCTTGTTCCATACCTGGAAAATTTGTGCGGTTTACAGTACCTGCAGGATATCCAACCAAACCTGATTGAGATGCTATTGCTGCTCCAAATGGAGTTCTGAAATCTGGTTCACCAGAGCCAGGATTAGCATATGATCCTGTATGTATATTAATTAAGAAGACATTTTCAGGGTTATTGTTTTGTATTCCTTGCGCAATAGCATGACCATCTGGACAAAAAGTACAGTGAATACCAGTAAATTCTTCTAATACTACTTTTTTGTTTTCTGAGGAAGTACTTACTATGGTTTGACCAAAGATTACTAGTGTGAAAAAGGTAAACACAACGCTTGAAAATAATTTTATTCTATTCATTTTTTTTTTTTTCATATTAATCCTCGAAAGATAGAATAAAGTTACTTATTTTTGAACTAATACGTTGAAAATGATTGGTCTCAATATGCAAGTAATTTTTTTAGAGACATAAACTTTTATTAAAAAGTATTAACCAAATTAATAAAAAAAATAAAAATGAAAAAGATTTTACTATTAATAGCTGTATTATTTGCAGCTTTTACAATGAATGCGCAGTATGTAGTTGAAGACCATGATGGTAATGAAATTACTGATGGAATGATTGTTGAATTTAGTGATTATGGAGTGCCTGATGGTTCATTAGAGTACTATGTTACCAATAATGGGTCTGAAGATATGTATATGAGAATCGAATTTGTTAGTGCTGTAAATGCTAATGGAGACGGATTTGAATTGTGTTTTGGACAATGTTATATTGATTTAACAGTTGGACAAACAGTGCCCCCAGCACCACAATTTGTAATTATACCAGCCGGAGGAATAACTCCTGAAGGAAATCATTTTGCAGCTACTTTACCAAGTACTGAGATACAGGATTATAATTTTAGATTTTATGAAACAGATTCTGAAGGTAATGATATAGGTAGCAGTTTAAACTTTACTTACCGGTATGATCCAACATTAGGTGTTAATGATGTTAATGAGTTGGATATAAGCGTTGCTTCTACTGTGATATTTAATGATATGCAAGTAAATGCTGTTGAAGAATTAAATATGGAAATTTATAGTCTTCAAGGAAAATTAGTTAATAGTCAGAAAATTAACGTTGGACAACAACTAATTAATATGTCTAATTTAAGTTCTCAAATGTATATTGTTAAATTTAGTAATGATGAAGGGGCTTCAAAAACTATTAAAGTTGTTAAAAAATAATAAATTTTTATTAAATTTAAAAACTCCGAGGAATTAATTTTTCGGAGTTTTTTTATTAGTTTTAATTTCCTAAAGCCTTTGGTTAATGCGCTATAATTAAAAGGTAAATGTTCTCGATCAGTGCTTTTAGGTTCGTAAAAGAGCATAAAAAAGCGCTAATTTTTATTTAGCGCTTTTTTTATAGGTATAATTAAGTCTGCTTCTTAGAAAGAAACTGTTAGGTTGGCAGTAAGGCCTGTGTTTTCAGGAACATATCTACATACCCCTCCCACACAAATTAAACCTCCTCTTTGTCGGCCGTAATTAACTCCCAATCTAGTTCTGCCTTTAGAGTAACTTCCTCCTACACTATAATAGTGAATGTCGGTGTCTCCATAATTCCAATTGTCAGCTACATAAAGAGCGAAATTCGAATTAAAATTATATTCTAAAACTCCTGCAGCCCAATTTTTCCTATCTTTTTCTGCCCATAAATGTTGCAGCACTAATCGTACAGATTTACTACCTTCAAACTTATAAGTGCCTTCTATAACAGCAATAGATGCTTGTATGTGTTCTTCATCTTCAAGTGGACCTCCGTAAACAATTCCTTTGTCAACAATAACATTTTGGAACGTTGCTACCGCACTCCATTTTTTGCTTAGTTTCTTTTTTACTTCAATACTAAAATCTCTAAATAGTTTAGGGCCCTTACCAATAAATTTAGCTTCATACCAACGGTTTTCAATATTATATTCAGCATCTAATCCAGCCCAATAAGAAAAATTTACTGCTATTTTTGTTCCGTATTTTCCTCCTAAAGCAGTCCCTTTTTTAATCTTGTAATATAAATCGACTTGAGTACCAACTTCACCAGCTCTTTGGTCATAACTTTCAATAATTAATCTTGGTTGGGCATTATATACATATATATTGGTTAGCATATAATCTTGTTGTTTGGTTAATGCAGGAGTATAACTAATTAGCTCTTGGTTGTAAACATTTCCTTCCGCTAGACGATCTGCATAAAAAGCAAAGTTTTCTAACCTTCTAAAAGTTGCATTAACACCCAATCCTTTCCTTGCATAACCTAAATCTACTTGCATAGCGGTACCATCATATAACTTGTTTGATGATATTTGACCTTCATTTGCAATTACATCTGGGTCTTTTATAATAGCTTCAATGCCTCCATAAAAATCACCAGCTACAAAATTAAATCTACCTCCATAAGCATTTACGGTACTTGGTATACTGTCATTAGTACCGCTACTTTGGTGTCTTCCAACATAACTAGCGCCAATGCTCAGGTCAACTTTTTCCATTTTTAAAGCTTCACTAATATCTAAATTTGCATCAATACCTTGAGTAATTCCTTCAGAAACATCAAATCCATTTCTGGTTTTACCATAAACACCAGTAAAATTTAAATAATCTAATGGAGTGAAAATAACACGTACCCCTTTCATTGCATTGTTAATTCCAAGTTGGCGATCTTCCCAACTACGCAGTATTAATCCGTTGCCAAATTGTTCATAAAAATAACCAGCTGTAAGATCTAATGCTTTGTGTTTGAAATTTAAGTAATAAGTTCCTATTCCATTATTTCCATCATAAACAGGAGCATAGCCTAATAGCGCAGCTGGAAGGTAGGTTTCGTATTGAACACCTGCAGTGAACTTACCTAAATTATAGTCTAATCTAAAATAATTATTTGATCTAAATTGATCTTCAGGAGCTATAAAATTAAGTCCTTCATCATCTAAAAGCCATTGAGAATTTGATTCAAATCCTCCAAAAAAATAGCCTCCATCTTGTGCGAATGTGAATCCGCTATATAAAATAGCAACACATAGTATTATTTTTTTCATTAAAAAATTGATTGGTTATGTTATTTTAGTTTATAAAGAAAGCTCTTTAATCTTTTCGTAAAGCTCATCTTCAGATCCGGGGCTGTATCCAGAATGCCTTAATACAATTTTATTGTCTTTAATAACAATAGTAAGAGGTACAGTAGATGCTCCAAGAGCACGTTTTAAATCGTTGTTCGTGTCAAGTAATACTTGATAGTCCCATCCTTTACCATTAATTAAAGCTTTTACTCTTTTTACTGTACGGCTATCATCTACAGATACAGCAATTAATTCTACACCTGTTTCTTCCTGCCATTCATCATATACATCACTAATTGCATCTAATTCTTTAATACAAGGTACGCACCAAGTTGCCCAAAGAGATACAATAACGACATTATCTTTATTGGTGACTTCCTGAATATTTAAAGTTTTCCCATCCAATGTTTTTACATCAATGTTAGGAATATTATCTTGAGCATATATGTTAAATGCTAGAAGTAGGCTAAAAAGTAATACTAATTTTTTCATTTTTTTTGATTAAGCTGCTAAAATAATTTAAAATTTCAATAAATACTAAAGAAATAACTACTCCTTAAAGATTTGTTATTTTTTTTAGTAATAAATTCTTTTTTTTTGTAATTTCTATTACTTTTGCTTGAACTATTTTAAAAAAAAACATACCTATGAAAAATGTTTATTATTTTATGTTAATTATTGCTTTTGGAACCATAGTGTCTTGTAGTAGATCTGAAGAGAATGTACCCTTATATCCACCAACAGCAGTAATTATTGTTGATGAATTAGTAAGAGAAGCTTCACTTAGAAATCAAGAGATTCCTTTTAAAATAATTAATGAAGCTGGTGATGATTTACCTTTAGGAGCTGCTACCTTTTATGTAGATGGTGTAGCAATTAATGGAAATATATTTATTTCTGAAACTGTTGGAGAATTTCAAGTTTATGGAGTTTACACTGAAAATGGTGTAACTATAACAACAAATACGGAAAATTTTAAGGTAATTATACCAAAAAGAAAAGTTGTAATTGAAGATTATACGGGTACTTGGTGTGGTTTTTGTCCAATTATAACAGCTGCTATAGAAGAAGTTCATGTTGTAACCAATGATATTGCTATTGTAGCGATTCATAAAACGGGAAGTGGTGATCCAGATCTTTTAAATTTTCCTCAAGTTGATGAACTTAGAGATGCATTTGGAGTAACTGGTTATCCTACAGGAAAAATAAACAGAACTACTAACTGGATTTCCCCTTATAATCCAGAAGATGTATTGCTCATGGCAGGTGCCGATACAAATTTAGCTATTGCTATCAACTCAGAGTTATCTGACACTAATGAATTAGTAGTTGAAGTTGATGTTGTTTACAAAGATGGTTCTATGCCTGGTGATAAATTGGTGGTTTACCTTTTAGAAAGTGGTGTGGTACAAGACCAAGTTAATTATTTTAATAATGATCAAACAAGTCCATACTATCAATTAGGAAATCCAATACCAGGTTTTGTTCATAATGATGGATTAAGAAACTCTCTTACAAATTTAACTGGTGATGAGATTTCAGGAGTTGAAGCATTAAAAACGTATACAAGAACTTTTAGTTTGATGGTTCCAGAAAATTATAATAATGAAAATTTAAGTATTGTTGCGATGGTTGTTAGTAGTGATAATTCTGCTCGTAATGCACAATTTGCTGAAGTTGGTGAGAACAAACCCTATGAATAATAGGTAGCCTTATAAAAATAAGCAAAAAAAGCCTAAGCAATAATATTGCTTAGGCTTTTTTTATTTTAGAAATTTAAGGCTTATCCTAAAAATGGGTATTTGTAGTCAGTTGCAGGTACAAATGTTTCTTTAATGGTTCTTGGAGAAACCCATCTTAACAAATTTAAGATTGAACCAGCCTTATCGTTTGTGCCAGAACCTCTAGCGCCACCAAAAGGTTGTTGTCCAACGACAGCACCAGTTGGCTTGTCATTAATATAAAAATTTCCTGCTGCATTTTCTAGGGCTTTAGTAGCGTATTCTACGGCATATCTATCTACTGATAAAATAGCGCCTGTAAGTGCATATTCTGAAGTGCTGTCTACTAGCTCTAGTGTTTCTTCCCACTTCTCGGTATCATAAACAAAAATAGTCATTACAGGGCCGAATACTTCCTCAACCATAGTTTTGAACTTAGGATTAGTCGTTACAATAATAGTTGGTTCAATAAAATAGCCTACTGATTTGTCATAATTTCCTCCAGCAATAATCTCAGCGTCATCAGCTTTTTTAGCATCATCAATATATGTAGAAATACGATCAAATGCTTTTTCAGAAATTACAGCATTAATATAGTTTGAAGTGTCCTCAGGAGAACCCATTTTGAAATCTTTAGTGTCAGCAACAATTTGTTTTTTTACAGTTGCCCATAAATTTAAAGGTACGTAAGCGCGTGAGGCTGCTGAACATTTCTGTCCTTGAAATTCAAAACCACCTCTGGTAATAGCTGTTGCTACTTCAGCAGCTACTGCTGATTTGTGAGCGATTATAAAATCTTTTCCTCCTGTTTCACCAACTATTCTTGGGTAGGATTTATACTTTTCAATGTTATTTCCTATTTCTTTCCAAAGCTTTCGAAATACATCAGTACTTCCTGTAAAATGTAATCCTGCAAAATTTTTATCTTGAAAAACAACTTTTGAAATCTCTTTACCACTTACCGTTACCATATTGATTACTCCGTCAGGTAATCCTGCTGCTTGGAATAATTCCATGATTACTTGTGCAGAATAGATTTGTGTTTCAGCTGGTTTCCAAACCACCACATTACCTAGCATAGCAGGCGCTGCACAAAGGTTAGCACATATAGAAGTGAAATTAAACGGGGTAAGAGCAAATATAAAACCTTCCAGAGGTCTGTGTTCTAAACGATTCCACATTCCTGGTAATGATTCTGGTTGTTCCTTATATAACTGACTCATGTACTTTACATTAAATCTAAAGAAATCAATTAGCTCACAAGCGGCATCAATTTCAGCTTGCATTACATTTTTACTTTGTGCAAGCATTGTAGCAGCATTCAGTTTTGCTCGGAATGGACCTGCTAATAAATCAGCAGCCTTTAAAAATATAGAAGCTCTATGTTCCCAGCTCATGTTTGCCCATTTTTTACGAGCAGTCATAGCCGCATCAATAGCATCACGTACTTCTTGTTCTCCTCCGTAATTGGAAGTTCCTATTACGTGTGAATGCTCATGCGGTGGTGATAGATCTCTTTTGTCATTAGTAAAAACTTGTTTATCACCAATATACATAGGAATGTCAACAGTAGTATTGTACATTCTTTTGTATTCCGCTAATAATTCAGCGCGCTCAGGACTTCCTGGTACGTATGCTTTTACTGGTTCGTTTACCGCAATGGGTACTTCAAAAAATCCTTTTCCCATGATATGTTTGTTATTATAAATTTAGTTTTGCAAAGGTACTAATTTCAAAAATGAAACGGAATAGACCAAAAGGAATTTTTTTGTATTTTTCGCTTTATTTAATGATATCAATTATTAATGTGTACAGTTAGTTTTATACCGAAAACAAAGGGAGATTTTATCTTAACTTCAAATAGAGATGAATCTCCTAATCGCAATACCATCCCGCCAAAATTTTATAACTTAAATAATACAAGCTTATTGTTTCCGAAAGATGAAATAGCAGGAGGAACTTGGATTGGAGCAAGTGATAAAAAACGATTGATATGTTTATTGAATGGTGGTTTTGAAGCCCATGTTCCAAAAGACACCTATCGGTTAAGTAGAGGGGTTATCGTTAAAAATTTATTAGCTGTTAAGGATGCTGTAGTTGAGATAGATCTAATTGACTTAAAAGATATTGAGCCATTCACAATTATTTTAGTTGAATTTGCAAAAGATTTAAAACTCTATGAATTAGTTTGGGATGGTAAAAATAAATATTTTTCAAAAAAAGAACTAAAACCTATTATTTGGTCTTCATCGTTATTGTATTCAAAAGAGCTAAAACTAAAAAGAGAAAAATGGTTTTCAGAATTTATAGAAAATAATGTTAACACTAATAAAAATAATGTTTTAAGTTTTCATAAAAATGCAGGTGAAGGAAATGAAAAATCTAATATTGTAATGAATAGGGGTTTTGTACGTACTAAAAGTATCACTCTTTTTGAAAAAACAGGAACTATTGAGTTAATGAGGTATGAAGATTTACAAAAAGGTGTTATAATAGAAATGACTTTATGATTGGTACAGGAAAAATTATTGTTTTGGCTTATCCAGATACTTTTGTTAAAATGAGTACTGAATGGCAATGTAAAGTGATGCCGTTTTTAGGCTTAGGTACTTGGAATCAAATAAAAGCAGGTCATGCTGCAATGGTACTTATTGAAAATAAAACTGGAAAAGCTAATTATTACGATTTTGGCAGGTATGTAACTCCAGAAGGATTGGGAAGAGTTAGAAGTGCAGAAACTGATCATGAGTTGGTTTTACCTATAAAAGCTAAACTTGTTGGGAATGGTCCATTAGAAAATTTGAATGACTTTTTATTATGGTTAGGTGTCAATCAGGATAAAACACACGGAACGGGTAGGTTAGTAGCTTCAATTTGTGAAGAAGTTAATTTTAAAAAAGCACAAAATTATATTTTAAATTTGCAAGAAAGAGGCAGTATTCCATATGGTGCTTTTGTTAAATATGGCAGTAATTGCGCCCGTTTTGTTACTGAAACTATTTTGGCTTCCACAAAGAATAAAACTATCATAAAAGGCCTAGGTCATCATAAACAGTTTACTCCTAGTGCAATTGGAAATGTTGAAAAAGCTGCTTATGGTTTAATTTATGAAGTGTTTAACGGAAATGTAAAAGAATATTTGGGCACAGCTTTTAAAGAAAATCTTACCAATTATTTTCATAGACAGAAAAAAGAAAAGCAACTTAAAAAAATTGTATCTGAGTTGCCAATAGATGCGCAAAAATTAACAGGGATAGGTAGCTCAGCTTATTTCTCTATTAGATTTATCTCAGGTTCTAAAACCATATATCAAATAAAAAGGTATAATGATTATCATGAAATAAACTATATAGGTTGGTTTAAAACTGATCATCATTTTGATATTCAAAAAGAATATAAATTCACTTACGATTCTAATTGTGAGTATTGTCATATAATTCAAAACAATAATAGAATTAGGTTTTCAAGAATTAAAACTTGTCCAAATTTTGTACAATTACAAAAAGCCTATTCTGCTTAATACATAGCTGCAGAAATAGAAAAGAATAATAGAGCTGACTTATGAATTTTGTTTTTTTGTAGACCCTAGGGTTGTCTTCAGTTAAGACATTTAGCTCCTTTGTAAATTGGAACTTTTCTGTTTTTGTTTTTAATAAGTTTTTTTAAACCCATTTATAGTAAATATACTATTTTTGGTATTCTTATTAAAATGGATGGATTAAGAGGGTTAAATCGTTTTGTTGAAAAGCAAAGATTTTCGTTTAAAGTCTAGTTGTATTTTTGAAAAATATCCATTTTTAATGCGTTCAACTCCTTCTTCGGTAATATCAAAACTAATTTGAGTAATGTATTTAAAAGAATTACCCGCCAAATCAGATTTTATTTCTTGAGTGTCTGATACTACTATAAATTCTTCTTTATCACCTATAAAAGTAAGTTTTGCACCATTAAATGTTTTAATAATTACATTGCTTAGTATAAATGTTTCTAAAAATAAATAACCAGATAACTCCTGTATTCCAACATTTAATTGCCCATCTTTAGATGCTCCAATTTTTTCTCCTTCTAACTCTTCTGTATTATTCTCTTCGGTAGATTCGGTGTCTAAATTATTTTTTGTTTTATTATTTCCTATGGAAGCTAGTGCATTACTAATGTTTTTTAAAAAACTCATATTATTAATTATCTTTTAAAATAAATTTTTATTGTTTTTCACAAAGTCTTCAATAGTTTTAAATAAGTCTAAAATATCATTTTTAGTATTGGATGGGTTAACCGTAACCAATCTAATGAATGTAATCCCTTTTATAATTCCAAAACCAATAACCAATTCCGAATATTCATATAATAAGGTGCAAATTTTATCTGCAGGAATATCCTTATAGTTAAAACAAATAGAAATAGACTCATCATAACTATAAAAAGTGTAATCTGAATGATCTTTCACGTAATCTCTAGCAACATCTGCAAGCATAAATTGATTGTCAACAATAGTTTCTAAACCTTTAGTTCCAATAGACTTCCATAGTGTCCAAAATTTTAAAGCATTATTTCTTCTTCCGCATTGCAAAGAGGTTTTTCCTAAATTAAAATCATCGCCATCGGTTTGATATAAATAATCTGCTTCTACGGAAAGAGAATCGTATAAATGCTTTTTATCTTGAGTTACTAAAATAGAACAGGTTAAAGGTGTACCTATCATTTTGTGAGCATTAAAGACAAATGAATCTGCAAGTTCTAATCCCTTTACTAAATGCTTGTATTTTTTACTAAAAATTACACTACCACAATAAGCCCCATCCACATGTAGCCAGATATTATACTTTTTAGCAATGGAGGAAATTTTTTCAATTGGATCAAAAGCTCCATATACAGTAGTACCTGCGGTTGCATTTATAAAAAATGGCTTTTTGTTATTTTTGATGTCTTCTTGAATGGCTTTTTCTAATTCTTCAGGAATAATTTCACCCTTTTCATTTGTTTTTATTTTTCTTACTTGCTCAGTTCCGATTCCAATAATAGCAGCATTTTTTTTAATTGAATAATGACATGCTTCAGAAGTATATGCGAATATTGGTTCTTGATAACTTTGATACCTTACCTCTGGATTAATTTTATCTCTAGCCATAAGCATTGCAATCATGTTGCTAACGGAACCTCCAGAA
>Ga0307995_1001474_pt1 | contig 14618 bp, 16 predicted proteins | sample EllFjometagen262_FD_203132 | JGI IMG/M metagenome (GOLD analysis project Ga0307995, IMG submission 203132) | Marine microbial communities from Ellis Fjord, Antarctic Ocean - #262 | ecosystem: Environmental > Aquatic > Marine > Unclassified | place: Southern Ocean | collected 2014-11-02
CCAACAATGTTTGTTGCAATGCTTCAAGAGTTGGATAAGAGGCCAAGGGATCTTTCTACATTGCGCACAGGGATTATGGCTGGGGCACCGTGCCCTGTAGAAGTGATGAAAAAGGTAAATAATCAAATGAATATGAGGGAAGTCACAATCTGCTACGGGATGACTGAAACCGCGCCAGTTTCTTTTCAAAGCTTTGTTGATGACGCAATTGATAAGCGCTGCGAAACTGTTGGCCGTGTCCATCCGCACTTGGAAGTAAAAATAGTAGACGGACTTGGCGAAATTGTTTCTGTTGGTACAGCAGGCGAAGTTTGCACTCGGGGCTATTCAGTAATGAAAGGCTATTGGAATGACATCGAAAGGACCAAAGATGTAATTCATGATGGTTGGATGCACACGGGAGATTTAGCGACTTTTGATCAAGAGGGTTTTTGTACTATAACAGGTCGCCTTAAAGATATGATTATCCGTGGTGGTGAAAATATCTACCCGCGTGAAATTGAAGAGTTTTTATTCTCACATCCGAAAGTTCGTGAGGTGCAGGTATTTGGGGTGCCAGATAAAAAAATGGGTGAAGAAGTATGTGCGTGGATAGTTCCAATAGCAGGGTGTCATGTTGAAGAAGATGAATTAACCGAGTTTTGTAAAGGGCAAATAGCTCATTTTAAAATACCCAGATATTTTAGGTTTGTTGATGAGTTACCAATGACAATCACTGGTAAGCCTCAGAAATTTATAATGCGGGACAAAATGATTGAAATTCTTAATATAAAAATACCTAGTGTCTGATAGACTATTAGTGGTGTTTGAGATTAGATCTTTAGAAATCACCTTTCCAATTAAATTTTTTTTAAAGTTATATTTTTAACTTTTCCATCCTATCAGAGGCTTTATACTTAACTGTTTTTTTATAATGATGGTAACGTTATCGAAGTCAGTTGGTAATTTATTTTGACTCAATTTTGATTTTGCAGTAATTTTTTTTACATCGATTTTGAACGCTACAATATCGTTCAACATATCTTCAACAAAATCTTTTGGAGTATCTGACATTTTCCAAACTTTTTACCAAATAAATTATGTTCAAAGAACTTGGACATCTTACCAACGATTGCAGTCTTATCTTCTTTGAATGTGTAAAGGTTACCTTTCCATAAATATGAACTGCTTGATAATTCCATTTTGGCACATGGCGGTGAGTTTTTAGTTTTGTTGGATAATAATTTGGGGAGATATAAGCATCCTCTGCGCGAAAAACCGCCATTACTGAAGCACCATTCTTTAACTGTCTTTGCAATGGATTTAATTTTGCAACATGCCCAATTAACTCATTAGAGTTTTCAAAAATCAAAGGAATATGATTTACAACTATCTCTCCATCACTATCGCAAACCAGTACTGCTAATGGAAAATGGGTGACGACCTTAACTAGTTCTTCATAATCTTTTTCTTTAAAATACTCGGGCAAGTACACTGGCAGCATCCATTTTTTTCATGTGAGTTCATTTAAATAATTTCCACCAAGTTTACTGTCCATTTTTATAGGGCAAAAGGAGCGCATAGAGAGTTTTGTTTATTGACGCCTCGATCCCTACTTTTTTTGCCAACCTAGTTGCTGCACCAGATACCCAATCAATTTCAAGTGGTCGGCCGTTTTCTAGATCAATTGCTGTTGATGCTCTCATAGTTGGTGGTAAAGAAAGTACCATTTTCCAAGCCTTATCTTCAATTTCTGGATCCAAAGCGATGCCTAATGCACGTCCGATGGAAGCACTCTCTGCAATTACAAGACGGAATATCTCAGCTAGATATGGTGTGTTGACGATCTCACTAACTGTGCAACGCCCCGCCGCTGTGACACCGGATACAGCTGAAAAAAAAATGAACTTGGCCCAAACGTCTCTTTCGATATCATCGGTGGGCGGTGCTGAAGGACCTGCCTTCGCAATCGCCTGTCTCAACCTGTTGATTCGTTTTGAGGGTGTACTATCGCGCTCAGCAAAAATGAAAGTACTGAATTTTCCTGTCTGTTTGATTGTTCCAGGAGAGATAACCGTTGTAGAAATCTGGGCTACCCCATTTGCAACATTCTGTTTGGGTAGGATATTTAACAGCCGATCAGATGCCTCTACACCGTTTAGAAATGGCACAACGACGGTGTTAGGGCCCAGCATTGGCTGGCAGGCATGTGCAGCCTCTTCTAAGGCATCGCCTTTAACACCAAAAATGATTGCATCGACTTCTCCAACGTCGGATGGATCATTGGTCGCAATCCAAGGACGTGCAACTTCTGTTCCAGACGGACCTTCCAAGGTAAGGCCATTTGCAATAATCGAGGATAGATGAGGTCCACGGGCAATCGTGGCAACTTGATGCCCACTATTTGCTAACTTGACTGCAAGATATCCCCCGATACCACCAGTTGCCATTGTTGCAATTCGCATGTTTGGTTCCCTTCAGGGTCTTGTTTTCTTTTATTACTGACCAGCTTGAGATATGAAATGGCTTCAAAGCCCTAAATGGTCACAAAATCTGGAAATATCATCCTTGGTGGGCCATCCATACTTCCCACCCAACCTTTCATAAAGTCAGACTCCATGTCTCGGTTTGGATGAGCCATGTAGTTTTCAAAATCTGACATATTTTCCCACTTTTCCCACAAATGAAAAGTACTTTGTCCACTCTTGTCTTCAGAAATAGCTGTTTCTGCAGATATAAACCCGGGCATAGATCTGGTAAGTGGCAACCCAACCTTTCCGCGGCATAACTCTAAGAACTTCTCTTTATCTTTTAATTTCATTTCGGCATATAATAGTTGTGTCATAGTTAATCCTTTCAAAGTCTAGTTATCTATTCATTGTTAGGGGATGCCATTTAACTAACTTACGTACACATACACTATAGCTTCTGAGTTGTCTTACTTTTTATAAGTGATATATCTAATAGTGTACAAACTAGAGAACAAATTAGTTTCAAAATTTTGATCGGTTGTTGAAGTAAGAGATAGGACCTCTCCTGATTAGTGAGGCTCTAAATGTTAGGTTAGGGTAAGATTCTATGTGCTCTGCAGCCTAATACGAAGGGATTAAATGGCGCGGGCGGCCATAGCTCCTTCTGCAATTGCGATATGAACCTGACGTGGAGCAACGCAATCGCCAATAATATGATGAGGTAAGCCACGCGCCTCAACTGCAGATTGCAACGTGGCCTCCACGAGGCCACCACGCCAATCCACCACGATATCGACATCTTGAACATCCATTTCTTCACCTGTGTGAACTGAGCGGAGCGTTACTGTTTTCCCGACAATGGCATGAATTTCCTGTGATGGATGCATCATAACTTTACCCGTAAGAAAGCGTTTGTAGATAGGTGCGCGCACAGTAGGAGTGACTAATTCGCCTATGGCGTATTCAGCAGTGACTAATGTGATACGATTTTGGTCCAGCAAGGCGTCGGCAGCAGACAAGGCGGCCCGCCCTCCACCTTCATCATTGATCAAAATGTGCTGACCAGTAGGGCCATCGGAAATAGCCTGCCATGGGTCGATGACAGGAATTGCATCAGAGCCAGTCGTAATCAACAGTGGCTTTGTAGGGACTGCACCCGTTGCCAAGATTAATACGTTTGTATCAAGCACGGCAACATCTTCTGGTGTAAGGCGTTTACCCGTGCGAACATGAACTTGAAGCTGGGTTAACTGGGTTTTGTACCAGTTTAGGGTCTTACGAAATTCTCGGGTCATTGGGGCCTGAGACCAAATCGCCAACTGGCCGCCAATATCACCAGATGCTTCAAAAAGAGTGACTCTGTGGCCACGTTCAGCAGCGATGCGAGCAGCTTCCAGCCCTGCAGGGCCACCACCGATGACTGTAACGTTCTTTGGTGCATCAGTTGGTGTCGGATCGCCCCACGCTGCATCGCGTCCAGTCATTGGGTTGTGGATACAGCGGATTGGTTTTGAGGCCATCGCTTGCGCAACACAAAGATTGGCACCAACGCAAGGTCGGATGTCTTGTGGTCGCCCTTCTATCAGTTTGCGTACAAGGTCAGGGTCAGATATTTGTGCCCGAGTCATACCAACCATGTCAGCATCGCCACGTTCGATGATAGCATTGGCCATCCCTGGATTCGTAATACGCCCTGTGGTAAAGACTGGTACAGAAACTTGGGATTTAATACCAGCGGCTAACGGCACGAAAAGGCCATGAGGTGAAGGGGTGGGTGGCCAGTGATCCATCCGTCCTGCACGTTCGTAATTTGTTCCGACGATGATGTTGAGATAATCGACTAACCCAGTTTGAGCTATCAGTTTGGCAATTTCCTGAAGGTTGGCTTGTGTTAATCCGCCTACAACCTTTTCATCGCCGGGAAGACGCACACCTAGAATCCGGTTGCGCCCAACACCAGCACGCACTGCATCTATGGTTCGGAGTAGGAACCGCATACGATTTTCTAATGAACCGCCATAATCGTCGGTACGGGTATTTGAATAGGGTGAAAGGAAGGCAGCTGGCAGATAGCCAAAGGCAGAAAGCAGTTCAACTCCGTCGAGGTTACCTTTGCGTACGCGAATTGCAGCAGTTCCATGCGCATCAATGATCTCGTTGATTTCAGAAATGGTCATTTGTTTTGGCGTCTCTCGTGAAATGCGTGACATGATTGGGGAAGGAGCCATAAGCGGGCGGCCCGCTCCGGTGTCTGCCACATTGGCTCCTGCATGACCAAGTTGAACCAGAAAGCGCCCATCATGGCTGTGAATTGCATCAGCCAGCCGTCGATAACCATCTATGCAACTATCATTTTTTGCATTTAAGCCCCGTCCTGCACCAACTGAACCAGATCGATGAACGGCAGTTGACCCAGTGATCTGAAGTGCAGCACCGCCCCGCGCCTTCGCACGCTGATATGCAATGTAGTCATCATTGACGTGACCTCCAGCCTCAAGCCCAGGGACGTGAGCTGTGACCAGCACCCGATTGCGGAGTGTGAATGGACCAATATCGATTGGCGAGAGAAGGTGTCTATATTGCTCCGTCATCGAGGTCCCCTGTTAATTACAATTAACATTGCGTTGTGACACGACAATGTAAAGAACAAAGATATTACTTTTCCAAGTTAAATAAAGTGGTTTTTGGTAACCCATATGACCCACTCCAATTGCTAAAAAGAATAAATTTTTGTAGAAATGGGTCGACTTTGATAAAATCTTATTTTAACCAAAACTAGATATAAACAAGATGATTATTATGAACTTAGAGGTGTAATTAACAAGATGTTAACTAATACTGACCTTATAGAGCTCACTAAGTTTCGTCGTCAATTACATCGTCACCCCGAATTATCAGGTGAAGAGGTTGAGACAGCACGCACAATAACCTCAGCACTTAAATTGATGTCACCAACTAAAATCTTAACTGGGTTAGGTGGTCATGGTGTTGCTGCAGTTTTTGATAGTGGGGCTACTGGTCCTACGGTGTTATTTCGCGCCGAACTTGACGCGTTACCAATTGAGGAGCGAAATGATATTGCATGGTCTTCATTAATAGCTGGAAAAAGCCATACCTGCGGCCATGATGGCCACATGACAATGCTCCTTGCATTGGGTCGTATGATTGTTCGCAATCCTATCGCTAAGGGACGCGTCATTCTGATGTTTCAACCTTCTGAAGAAAATGGATCTGGCGCGAAAGCTGTTATATCGGACCCAAAATATAGTGAAATCCAAGCTGATTGGGCATTTGCTATTCATATCGAACCAGGGCGCCCATTTGGTTATGTGGCAACTTGTCCAGGACTGATTAACTGCGCGTCTTTGGGTTTAGGTATAAAACTTATAGGTAAAACATCTCACGCTGCTGAGCCTGGGGATGGTATCTCTCCAACTCGGGCTATTGCAAAACTAATTCCAGTGCTTGAAGCACTTGGCCTGGGTGGAGAGCTTGATGATAGTTTTCAATTAGTCACAATCACGCACATTCAAATCGGTCAACCTTCTTTTGGTGTGGCTCCAGGTGATGGTATTATCTATACTACGCTTCGCGCGGTCACAGATGAACAACTAGTTAGTATTGAGGCCAGTGCACGTAACCTAGCCCTTACAATTGCAGAGGAATATGGATTAGAAGTTGAATTCTTTCAGTCAGATATTTTCGCTGCCTCAGTAAATGATCAAGATGCTTACCAAGTTGCAGTGAAAGCCATGAACGCGATTGGTGTCATTCATGGTGATATAGGCGTGCCTATGAAAGCATCCGAGGATTTTGGAGTTTTCGGCTGGAATTCAAAAACAGCGATGTTATGCTTGGGGCCAGGTGAAGAATGCCCAGCATTGCATAACCCTAATTATGATTTTTCAGATGACCTAATACCTATTGGTAGTGCTATATTTGAACGTATCACACGTGATTTATTAGGCACTGCCTAATATTTTAGAGATAAACTATTAGATCATCCATATGTGCATATTATGGAAATAGTAAGGCAACAATGAACTGTAATGCGTGAGCAGTGGTTGTTGTTCAACAAAGTAAATTAATTTACGATGTTGTATGATGGAACGGTTTGAGCAAGTGTCAACCTAAGGCCGTTCCTAAACAGAAAATTGATGGAACGGAAGCACTCTGAAATACTGACTTACTGACTTACTGACTTACTGACTTACTGACTTACTGACTTACTGACTTACTGATGGAGACTTGGATGAGTTATAAATTATACTATGACAACGGTACTGCTGCGATGGGGATAAGGGTACTTCTCGAAGAAATTGGCGCTCCGTACGAGTTGATCCAAACGACTACGGATATGCAAACCCCTCGTCCAATTGAACAGTTAAAGTTAAACCCAAATGGCTGGATTCCAATTCTTATCTGGGATGGAAACTCGATGTATGAGTGTGCAGCTATCGCCATATTCCTCTGTGACCGACATCCTGAAGCTAAGTTAGCCCCAGCCTACGATGAGATAGAACGTGGCCGATTTCTTCAGACATTGGTTTACTTTTCGAGTTCGATTCAAAATGCATTTCAGCTAGATTACTACCCAGATCGGTTTACCGACACGACATCTTACGAGTCTAGTGCCCAGCGACGTAGTCATCGTAGGCTAAGAGAAACGTGGCAAATTATAGATGACCAAATTGGAGACAACCAATGGGTGCTGTCCGATCGATTCAGTGCTCTAGATGTCTATCTTTTTATGCTGACAACTTGGTTAAAACCATTGCGGGGGCAGCCATCCTTAAAAGATTTTCCAAACGTACAACGGATTGCGGACACCATTATGCTAAGGCCCAGTGTTCAGCTCGTTTATAAAAAATGGATATCAGAAAAAAAATGATCTGTGTTCTGCATTAATGCGATTTGATTGTTTCGAGACAATATAGAAATTTATTCATATGAGCTGATTTAAATATTTGTTTTTAGGTGGGCAGATGAATTTTGTGTTTTTTACGCAGGCTTGCGTCAAGTTTGTGATCAAAGCGGGCTTTAGAGCGTTCTGAGAGGATTTTCACTTTACGCTTAGTTGCCTTTTCTAGAAGGTTTGGTTTCCCACGCTCAACCCACTCTTTGGGGGAGGTGCGGTCGCCCAATGCTGGGTAGACATAATCGGATTGCATGCGTTTGAGAGTTTGATCCTCGCCAAGATAGTGGCCGGGTCCACCCATGCAAACTTGTGCCATTTGATCGAGGGCGAGGGTTTCGTCAGTGACTTCGATCCCACGTACACACCGCAAAGCTTGACCGATGATGTCATCACTGAGGATTAAACTTTCAAGACAAAATCCAAGAAGCGAAGCGTGCATGCCTGCGGCCTCATATACCATGTTGAGGCCTGAGAGCCCTGCCATTACGTTTGAACACATTTGTTCCCAACCCGCTTGCATGTCAGGCATTTTGGAATCTGATGCACCACCTGCAGCACCTCCTGGAAGGTTATAAAATTTGTGCATTTGCGCACAACCTGCGGTGAGAAGAGCCTGTTCGCCAGAACCAACAGACATCGCGCCCGTGCGTAAGTCGAGGCCAAAGGGCCAAGTGCCAAAGATTGCGGGGTGCCCTGGAACAATGGCATTAACATAAACAAGACCAGCGAGACATTCGGCAGTGGCTTGAGTAATTGCACCTGCGACGGTTGAGGGGGCTGTAGCTCCCGCCATGCCAGCGGACAGTAACAACACTGGCATACCTCCGCGAATGCAGGCCTCCATTACTTCACAACTTTCCGTTGCGAATTTCATAGGCGGCACAACAAAGCAGTTGGAGTTAGACACAAAAGGGCGTTCACGGTATTTCGCCTCTCCGCCAGCAATTTCGTAGAGCATTTCGAAGGCGCCAGGCACGAAAGACGGTTCGGTGAAAGATGTCCCGACGTGTTTGGTTGTGCCTGACGTGCAAGCAAAAATCGTATTAAGGTCCATTTCGTAATTATTAGGAATGTCACGGCAGACCATTGGGCGTTGCATAAAGTGTACGTTATCAAGTTTATCCACGATGCATGCGGCATCATGTAAATCCTGGACAGTGCATTCGCGATATTGATTGCCGTGCACATCGACAATGTGTACGGCAGCACCTGCAGTTCCATAGTGGACACGGTTGCCTGAAAGTGTCAGATCATTTTTTCCGTCACGGCTGAAAAGTATAACCTCGCGACGGGCTTTGGCAATCATATCTTCAACAAGTGCGCGTGGGAATCGTATGCGACCATCATCACCTTGGATTGCACCAGCATTTGTAAGGATTTTGATCCCTGATGGAGGGGCATCGGCAAGACCAATGGTCTCAAGTGCATAAAGAGCAGCAGTGTGTATCTTCTGAACATCAAGATCTGAAAGTGGCTTGTAAGTACCACCTTCAATGCCTGCGCGAATTGGGCGGACATCATCTGTGAGAGGAGTTGAGCGAAGAGCTTGCCGAGCGGAGCGGCCACCGGAGCGACGGGAAAGAGTTGAAGACATTTTTTTCTCGCTTTTATTTGGTAAGAGTTTATATTTTTGATATGGTAAATCCGTTGAAGCCCACGAGTTGTAATACTGATTTTCTATTTCGAAATAGTAAAATTTTTTGATTTATCATCGTATTTCCCTGTTCTATTAGTTCAAAATTGTTATAGTTTTATCTTTTTGAAATGCCTATTTGCGGCAAAATCGTCGTTTTTAGAGCTTTGAAAGAATATAATTAGGGCATCAGAAGGCATTTTGTCTTTTTGGTAACATAAACTTCACGAAAGATGGCCTTTAGTACTGAAGTGGTAGGTTCATTGGTGGCAGTTTTGTTATTCGAAAAAGGTAATAGTTATCTAGCCAAGCACATGTTTTCTGGTTAAGTGAAAGTTTTAATCAAAACTAAGGGAAGACTAATGCGCATTGGCTTTATTGGATTAGGTACTATGGGAGGGGCAGCAGCCTTGAACTTGATAAGAGGTGGCCATCAATTAGCCGTTTGCGATCTTGATCCAAAACGTGCAGAACAACATCTCAAACTGGGTGCTATGTGGGCAAATACGCCGTCTGCTGCTGCGAAGGACGCAGATATAGTGTTTACTATGGTTTTTGGCCCTAAGCAAATTGAACAGGTAGTGCGTGGTGAAAACGGACTGTTGGCTGTCATGGGCAAGGGAAAAATTTGGGTGGATATGACAACCAATCAACCCGCTTTGGCCAAAGAACTTGCCGCCGAGATCGCTGCAAATGGCGCACAAGCGATTGACGCACCGGTATCAGGCGCAGTTGATGGCGCACGCACGGGAAACATGCCGCAATTTGCCGGTGGCGATGAGGAAACTGTGGAACGTATCCGCCCCGTGATGGAGCTGATGGGGCCACTCTACTATATGGGTGCAAACGGCAACGGGTCGATCACTAAGTTAGCGAGTAATCAGTTATGGGCTATTCACGCCACAGCCATGGGCGAGGCTTTGGTGATGGCGGTGAAGTCTGGTGTTGATCTGTCGCGAGCTTGGGATGCGCTTAAGATCGGCGCAAGCGATAGTTGGTGCATGCATCATGACGCGCCTTCAGTATTTGCCGGGCACTATGACCCGTCTTTTTCGTTGGACCTCTGTAAAAAAGACCTGCAGTTAATAATGGAAGCTTGCGATAATGCCGGAACAGTAGCACCAGTCACACGGCTTGTTTACGATAAATTTGAAGAAGCTCGAAAAAAATACGGCGGTGATAAAGGCGAACTTCATGTTGTGAAGTTGGAAGAAGACGCTGCAGGAATTTCGCTCCGCCTTGACGGCGATTGGACGCCACACTGGGAAAAGTAGTGTGGTGGTATTAGTGCCGCCTTTAGAAATGCACATAGGAGTCTGAGTAAATGAAAGTTTCTTGATGATGTCTAAAGGATCTTTTTCCAGAGATATACTACCAATACTCCAACAAATATCCAGAATATACGTTTTACCATTTTTCTTATTCTTTCTTCCATTATGAAAATGGATTTGAAGTAGTAGATAATTTTGGTGGCCATGCAGTGATTTACTTAAAAGGACTATTTGGCAACACGTCTAAGCCCCTACTTCTACTTAGTAGGTTAACCTTAAGAAGGTAGAAGATATATTACAAAACAGACTAGAGCCAAAAATAGAAATATTATTAATCTGGTAAACCATTTTAATATTATTTCCCACATTACAATTCTAAGCCCCTATAATTAGAGATTTGGTTGATATGATTATGTAGAACCTGAGCAGTCAGGCACTGATTGAGTGCTAAATGGAAGGTTTGGTGAGAGATAAATAGTAAAATAGTTGATATTCTTTAATACCACATTAAACACTAAAAAAAAGATGCTTAGTTTCCTAAGAACTTTAAGTTCTTTTAGTTTAACGGAGTAGCACCAGTTTCCATACGAATAATTTTACCCTCTTTTAGCATAAAAACTCCCATAACGGCTTCTTTTGTGTCATCTGGGTAGGACATAAAGTCATGGGTTACCAAAATATCATCGTTTTCAAAGACACATCGAGATGATTCCTGAATAAATTTCTCGTTAGCCATCATACCAGTAGCCATAGAACCCCATTCGCTTTTGGAAAATTCATTACCTGTTTTGTGGAAAATAAAAACAGCGTCGTCGTGAACAAGGTTTAGATAAGCGTCAACATCTCTATCTGTCATCGTTTTAAGCAGTTTTTCGTAAATGGCCACCAAGTACTCCAATCATTTATTGTTGTTAATATCTTATTTTAAACCAGTAACTTAAGATGTGCCCACGAAAGCTTCATCACTCATAACTGTAATCTTTGTAGTTTCCAGCAAAGCACCAGCCGCTGCTCTTTTAGCTTTAAGGCCTTCATGGCCTCCAAAAGCTTTCATTGCTTCAGGTGAGTCAAAGTCTATTAAAACCATCATCTTGTTATCATCATCTTTTTCGGAGCCCGCAAAAATCAGCTTGGCTCCAAGGGAATTTAGTTCTGCCTCGTTTTCAAAAAACATTTCTTTCCAGGGAGTAAATCCGCGAGAGAGATCCTGTGTAAGCTTAACAATCATATATTTTCTCCCAGTTACTAGACATTCTATAGAATGTTAGGTTTAAAAAATAATGATGACATGATCATTTCATTTAGGCAACAATCAATTAACCTAGGATTTCACACAGAGTTTTCTAACACGCTGTTAATCAAAATTAGGCATTACAATCTGTATGATTAATACTATATATATTTGATGTATTTTTAAGAGGGGACATATCTAAATGCCAAACACTCATCCTCAAGGTTTAACAGGCTTGCCGGACACCCTAACGGGGAAATCTGCGTGGCTGGGAAAAGATATGGAAGATAACCCTAAGGCTTGGTTATATAATTTATCAGCAGAAGATATCAAAGATTTGGAAACAGCTACCCAGCATTTCCTGAGCCTTGGCGTTGATGTTGGTGAAATTACTAAGGAGACATTTCCACTTACAACATTTTTGAAACACATTAATGGGTTGCGCGAGACACTCTTAAAAGGGACTGGTGTGGAAGTTTTGCGTGGTTTGCCAATCGTAAATTACTCTCAACTTTTTACAGCAACTATCTTTTGTGGATTGGGTTCACATCTTGGAAGTGCGCGTTCACAAAACTCTAATGGTCATATTTTAGGCCATGTTCGCGACATTGGTGCAGATGCTAATGATCCAAATAGCCGGATTTATCAAACCTGTGATCGTCAAACATTTCATACAGATAGCGCGGACGTTGTTGGGTTAATTTGCATCAGGGAAGCAAAAGAAGGCGGTCGATCATTATTGGTAAGTGCTGAATCCATTTATAACCGTATGAAAGCAGAGTACCCTAATTTGTTAGAAAAATTGTTTGATCCTATAGCAACAGATCGTCGAGGTGAAATTCCGGAAGGTGCAAAGCCATTCATGGAAATACCTGTTTTAAGTTGGAACGAAGGGTATTTAACTGTTTTCTATCAAAGGCAGTATATCGATAGTGCGCAAAGGTTTGAGGGGGCTATTCGATTAACCCCTGAGCACATTGAAGCACTCGATATGTTTGATTCACTGGCAAATAATCCCGATCTTTGCTTTGGTATGCAGTTGGAACCAGGCGATATGCAATTCGTATATAATCACTCTCAACTGCATGACCGTACTGGATTTTTAGATTGGCCTGATCCTAAAAAGAGACGCCATTTAATGCGTTTATGGTTGTCTATGGAAGGTGACCGCCCTTTACCAAACTGTTACAAGGAACGTTATGGATCAATTGAAATTGGTAATCGTGGTGGTATTATTACGAAAGAAACTAAGTTGCATGCACCGTTAGATTAAGGTTAACGCTCTGCGAAGTGAAAGCATAAATTTATAGACCAAGTTTCAAAGACTTAAATCAAAGGTAAAATTCAAGTCTACTAAAAATTTAGGTACTTTTGACTGTTCATCCAAAGTGTTCCAGTATTTATTAAACATGACGGTTTGGTCTCGGCTCTATACAAAAGACAGTATATTGAAACTGCACAACGGATTTCAGAGGTACCTAAGTTAACTGTCAAACAAATCGAGGCACTTAATATGGTTGATACTCTTTGCAACAATGAAGAGTTCTGCTTTGATATCAAATTAAGACCTGGAGATATGGAACTTGCAAATAACGCTACTACCTTTCATTCACGCGAGAACTATCAAGACTACGATGATATTAAAAAACGCCGCTGTATGTTTAGGTTGTGGCTTTCGCTTTACGATGGACGTCCACTCCCAGACGCATATGAAAATACGCGAGAGTGGGCCCCAACGTTCCAACGTCGAAATAAAATGAAGGGTAATACAAAAGCGGTTTAATCAGATAAAACTAAACGGAGCGTTAAAAGACAGATAACCCTTAGAGATGATAACTCCTTAAGCTTGCTGGGTGATCCAAACTCCTAGTGCCATTACAGCGATACCTAATGAACGAATAATTGTTAATGGTGATCCAGTAGATCCAAAAAGAGCTAAATGATCAATCACCGCTGCACTTACTAATTGTCCAACTAGAACAAAAAAAACGGCATTACCTACCCCAAACCTTGGTGCAATAGTTGTGATCGATAAAAAATAAAAAACTATTAGTAGGCCTGCAAGAAAAAGATACTTTGGGGTGTCAGCTATCCGACTAATTGGTAGATTTGATGTAACTAGCGCGATAATAAAAATCGCCAAAAACGAAACAAATAACATTACTGCAACTGCTACAATTGGTGAACCAATAAATTGACCAAATTGGGCGTTTGCTGCGGCTAATAACGGAACTCCTAGTCCTGCAGCAAACATTATTAGTGCGGAAGTAGTATACGACATTACCTTACCTCAAAGTTGGATTTCCAAGTACTCAAGAACGTATCGTGAGAAGTATTGACAGTCAATTATGATCAGCGGCTTTAAGTCATACAATAAAAAGTTGGACCAACTTAGCAGATCAAGGCTCATGGCCTCATCCCTATCCAAGGCCAGTAACTTAACAAAAGTTATTGGTGCTTACCGGGTTATAGATCTTAATTATGTCTTAAAATGTCACCCTCTTGAACCTTTAGATAGAATTCATTTAGTAGAAGAGTTTACATATCCAATTGCTATTTTAGGTTAAAAAAATTTAATGTATAAATTAAAAAAATTTAGTTTGAAAAAGACTTTTTTTATTCATATCAATCGGACTGGAATACGACTTAGAACATAGATAATTATTAGGAGTTAAAAATGACTGGACAATTAAACCCAACCGATTTGGTTGGAATGAGTTTTTGGATTATTTCTGCTGCAATGGTTGCTGCAACCTTCTTCTTTTGGGTTGAAAGAGATCGTGCTGTTGGAAAATGGAAAACATCATTAACCGTGGCAGCTATGGTAACAGGTATTGCTGCGATTCATTAGTTTTATATGAGAGGAGTATGGGCCGACACCGGAGCATCGCCACTTGTATATCGTTATGTAGATTGGCTATTAACTGTGCCTCTCCAAATCATTGAATTCTATCTAATTCTAGCAGCTATTGCTGTTGTTGGAGCATCGTTATTCTGGAGATTGATGATTGCTTCGGTCGTAATGCTTGTAGCAGGATACTTAGGTGAAGTTGGTTCAGTAAATGTGTGGGGAGCCTTTGTAGTAGGTATGGCCGCATGGATTTACATAATTTAC
>Ga0307995_1001475_pt1 | contig 14617 bp, 11 predicted proteins | sample EllFjometagen262_FD_203132 | JGI IMG/M metagenome (GOLD analysis project Ga0307995, IMG submission 203132) | Marine microbial communities from Ellis Fjord, Antarctic Ocean - #262 | ecosystem: Environmental > Aquatic > Marine > Unclassified | place: Southern Ocean | collected 2014-11-02
CTTTTGTTGTTTCTGTTTCAGTCAAAGATTTCTCGCTTTCCAATATGACATCTAATTCGAGGCGTTCAAACAGTGGGGTCGGAGTTTCCAGATTCCATGTCATTGTGACCTCCCAATCTATCGCATCTTGCCATGAAACAAGGCTAACATCGCCTGTTTGCCCTAGTGCATTCCATAATTTTGCAGCGCTAAATGGCAAGAATGGCTGTGAAGTGATTGCCAAAAATCGAGATAAGCGCCATCCAAATGCAAGAGTTGACAAACTTTGCCTCCTCTCTTCTGTATCCTCCTCGCTCTTCAGATACTTCCATGGGGTTGCTGCCTGTAGTATTTGATTACCATACTGTGCTGCAGACATAACATGACGCAACGCTTCTTTGTAGCGGTGTCTTAGCAGTGAATCGGTAATAGAGGCATGTATCTCCTCCAATTTTTGGCGATGAGCGACTGTTAATTCAGCCACCTCGATATCGGCAAGAGGTCCATTATCACCCATTGGTAATCTCACTCCTAGTGTTAGAACGCGATGGACGAAATTGCCATATGCGGCTATCAATTCACTGTTGATCTTTTCGACGAAGTCTGGCCAGTTGAAATCAGTGTCATGATTTTCAGGCATATTTATTGACAAATAGTATCTCAGATAATCGGGGTTATATCTTTCAAGGAATGAAGGTAACCACACTGCGTGTTTACGTGATTTAGAAAACTGACCACCTGATAACATTAGATATTCCATAGCAGGGACATTTGTCTCCAATGCCAAATCTCCGGCTGAAGGCATTTCTATAGAGTCGCTTGCTGTTTTCCCTTTGGATGCATGATTCAGTCCAAGAATTATTGCTGGCCAAATTACGGTATGGAATGGAATGTTATCTTTTCCTAGGAAATATAAGTGTCTAGGGCTAGTTCCATCCTCTGCAACACACCACCAATTCTTCCAAGCATCCAGGCCATCGGGGTGGCCGCCTTGCTGTGCATGACGAAGCGCCCATATCTTTGCGCATGAATAGTATCCTTGTACAGCTTCAAACCAAACATATACACATTTCCCATCCCATTCAGGGTCTTCCAAGGGTAACGGGATTCCCCATGAAAGGTCTCTGGTAACTGCACGGGAACGTAGACCCATGTCCAACCATTGCTTGGTCATAGCCCGGACATTAGGCTTCCATACCGATTTCCTTTCAGTTGCATGCTGTTGCAAAGATTCTTGAAATAAATCCAAACGATAAAAGAAATGATCGGTATCTTTGATTTCTATTTTAGCAGTAGGGTTCATCTTGGAGATTGGATTCTTTAACTCAGTTGATTCGTATGTGGCTCCACATGAGTCGCATTGGTCGCCTCTAGCGCCATCTTCTGCACAGGATGGGCAAATCCCCTCTACATATCGGTCTGGCAGAAAGCGGCCACTTCCGTCGCTATTGGTCTCATAGTATTGCTGAGTGGTCTTTCTTTCAAACAACCCTGCATCCATTAATGAAGAAAAATTCTCTTGCACTATTTGTTTGTGCATTGCATCGGTGGTTCGATTGAATAGTGACCCGCCATATTCAATTCCGCGCGAGTCAATATTTGGCTCCCAACTACATCCAAGGTCTAGTAGGGCCTTGGAGTTGATAGCATGGTATTCATCAACAACTTGTTGAGGTGTAATGCCTTTCTGTTCCGCAGTAACCGTTATTGGAGTTCCGTGCTCATCACTTCCGGAAACCATCAGAACTCTATTTCCTCGCGCTCTTTCAAAGCGAGCTTGGATATCTGGCGGCAAATAACAGCCTGCTACATGACCTAAGTGTAGTGGTCCATTAGCATATGGCCAAGCAACACAAATCAGTACATGCTCATCGACCATAACAATCCCTATTTCAATGCGGGCATGATGTCCTTCTTGAGTTTCACCCTTGTAATACTAGGCTTGTATACGTTTATCTTACCTCTATTATCTAGTGAATGGCGAAATCGTAGAATCAATATACATCGAAAATTCATCATTAAATTGAGTTAGAATCAAGAACTATAACCTCTCATGTATCACTTACCCACTACCGGGGCACGGAGTCGCTGACTACAAATGGACATCACTTTACTAGTATTTTATGCCGTTTTGGCCCTAGGAATCTCTTTTATTTGCTCTATCCTAGAAGCCGTTGTATTATCGGTGCCTCACACCTATATTGCAGTCCTTCAAAAAGAAGGGAAGAAATCAGGAGTATTATGGGCGCGACTAAAAGATGATGATGCGGTCAAACCTCTAACTGCTATCTTAACTTTGAATACAATCGCTCACACGATGGGGGCTGCTGGTGTTGGTTCGCAAGTACAGACTATATGGGGAGAGGAATACCTTACAGGTGCTTCAATAATCCTCACAATAGCAGTCTTATTCTTCTCTGAAATTGTCCCAAAGACTTTGGGGACGGCATACTGGAAAAAGTTAGTTCCAATCACAGGAGTCATTTTACGGTATATGATTAAATTGCTAGCATTTATCATCATCCCAATTCAAATCTTAAAATCCATTCTCCCAGAAGGAAGTAGTACGCTGGTCACTAGAGATGATGTTGTCGCTATAGTCGATCTTGGTGAAGAAGAAGGAATCCTCGAGGCTGATGAAGAGGAAGTGATTCATAACTTACTGAAATTAAGAGATATTAATGTTAGTGAAATAATGACCCCAAGAGTGGTAATGACCGCTTTTAAGTCAACATCTACTGTTGAAGAGATACTACAAGAGCATAAGATTATTCGTTTTTCAAGAATACCAATTTACGAAGAGTCAATTGATGAGATCACTGGCTTCATAATACGTTCTGAAATATTGATGGCAGCAAGTAGGGATGAATCCAATAAATCAATTGGAGAGTTCAAGAAGCCCGCAATCACTATTCTAGTCACTGACTCAGTCGACCATGCTCTTGAGGTGTTCTTAGAACAAAGGCAACAAGTTGCCATAGTCAAGGATGAGTTTGGCGGTACTGCTGGACTTGTGACTTTGGAGGATGTCCTTGAGACGTTACTCGGTGAAGAAATTGTTGATGAATTGGATGAAGTTGATGATATGCGCGAATTAGCAAAAGTATACGCTGAGTCATCTGATGAATCTCAATAAGAGGTCATTTAGAAACCATTCTCCAACCATTGCTCAATGTGATAATTCCTTGTTGAATTGGTTCTAGCACCCGAATGTGGCAGGTCTTCAATTAGATGTGTTGTGAGAATATCCTCCCTACCAGCATCCACCATCGATGAGACGAGCAAGTCGTAGTGAGATCGTCCCAGTATAGTATCCACTTCTGCTTGTAAAATGAGAGTAGGTTGTTGCGGAAGACCCCAAATTGGAACATCTAATTGCATAAGTGAATGAATAGTATTTTCTTGAGGATGGAGTGCTGATAATTGAGCAAACAACCGTTTTTGAATTGATGAATGAAGGATTTTCGGGATTTTATTGCGCGTTATCGAGTCTTCATATATCATTGAATATTTGGTCATTGGAGATTCTAGAATCCATCCTTTGATTTTATTACCCCAAGGGTATTCATCAATTCTTTTTGAGAGATTAAGGCCTACGAACCCGCCCATCGAGTGTCCATAATAGACAATTTCTGTGATATCTTGCTGAGGCAGTAAACTATCTAATGCACCCATTAATTCTACAGTGTGTTCTACTACTCTAATCGCAGTCCATTTTTCAACTGACATTGCCTTGCCATGGCCTGGCATTTCAATTATCAAAGCATGCCAGCCTCGGTCACAGAACCATTCAGCACGTTCGCGTACTGATTCAGCGCTACTTTTCCAACCATGTATCAGCAGTAGCAATGGTGCGCTTTCATCTCTGCGATTTAGCATTGCTCTGGCTTCAACGCCTCGGCAATCGGCAATCAATTCTAGCCATGGTTCGACCTCTATGCTGGGCTTTTGAAAGTGTATTTTTTTGAAGATTTGAATAATCAGATATTCGATAAAGAGATTAATTAAAATAGCGCCAATAATTACTACCAAACTAATATTGGCTAATAGTGGGTAGTTACCAATTAAAAGGATGCTGCAAGTGATGATGAGCAATATAAAAAATATTGCAAATCGTCCATACCTAGACTGGAGCATGATGATCATCAAGTAGTGATTTATTCATCCTTTGAACTTTCAGTGGAAGCGTTTTTTGCGTCCTCTTCAGCCTTCTCAGCCTTAGCAGCAGCCTTTTCAGTTGCCTTTTTGATATTATCTTCTCTCCTAGAAGCAAACTTGTCACCCCATTCTCCAGTATTTTCAAGTCTGCCCCAAATACCTGTTGAGACTTCTCCTTCTACAGGTATGTGTTTTACCAAGTATGCCCTGAATAACAAGTCATAGAGACCTTGATCCATATCACTGTTTTTCTTGAAGTTCCGATTTACAAACCAAAGAACAATAAAAATTATGCCAATTACTAAACCGGCGATACCAGGATAATACGTAACATCGAAATCGGACATATTGATTAGGACAAGTATGAATCCTACCAGTGTAAATAATCCAACCGTATTTGCTAGAATTGAATGTAACACGCCCGCTTTTTCACCACTGGCAGTCATATATTTTGTTCTTGATACAAAGTGTCCAATAGTTCTGCCAGTCTTTGCTGGAATTACGATTACATTTAGAAAAATCAGTAGAACTGATAAGATATAGAGATAGGTGGTTATCGTATTAGTATTTGAAGCAGTTAACACGAGTGCAACTGATAGGACTGAGAAATTGACAGCGATATTTACCCACCAACTAATTGAACGATTCATTTTTGATGCTATTTCGTAACCGTCAGGTAATCCAGTTGTGCGCTGAGTTCTAACTTTCTTCGCTTTAACAGGCTTAGCTGAAACCGAGGTTACCGCAACTGCCTTTGGTTTTGCAACAGCCTTTGCTACCGCTTTAGGTACTGCCTTTGCTACCGCCTTAGGTGTTTCATTCGCTGTTGTTCCAACATTTCCTGCTTTATCGAGTAATCCCATTTTCTCACGCTCACTGATACATTTTTCCAACTGTCTGATAAACTTCAAACTGTTCTGATTCGACGAATACTTGGATGTCGGAACCATCCATATTTCCTAACTGGCCATCGACTATGGCAAAGAATGCTGCTCTTAACTCCTCATCTGCAGATTGTGGGTCACTGCCAACTTGCTGATATATTTGGAAATCAGGGCTTTCTATAAATTCTGCGACGACATCTTCAGGTAGATTTGATCCCAACAAATCGTCAACAATCGATACGAATGAAGTAAAGAGTTCATCTTCATCGGTCTCCGCTGCTTCTTGAGCCACTACAGGCTCTTCAGCAGATGCAATAATTGCTTGAAGTTCCTTTCTATTGGCCATTAGAGATTCTAGTTGAGGTCTTAGTTGAGATAATAACTCAGAATCACCAGAACTCTTGGCTGCTTGATATTCTGGTTTTAGTGAACGTAATTCGTTTTCGACCGCCAAAAGTTGCTCAGACAGATCCATGTCTTCATCAATTGTTAGTCCAATCGTCTCTGTGTTCATCAATTCGACAGTTGGCGCATCTCTAATTTCTGAAACTTTGTCATCAATCTGTTGCTTTCTCAATACGATGATGTCGCGGTCTAGGGAATGGCCGAACCGATCAGCATAACGATCCAATAAAGAGCCAGCTTCTGAATTAGCAATACGGTCAATATGCCCGTAAATTTGTGGAAGGGGTTTGTCTGAACGCTTTGCCCAAAGGTCACCATAAGATGGGTCGGTTTGTGGTAATGCAGGTTCAGCTGCAACAGCAACAACTACTGCTGGCGCTGGAGGTAATACTGTGTCCATGACCAGAGCAGGTGGTAGTGGCAATGGTGCTAGAGGTAATGGCGCATCCATGGCCGGTGCAGGTGGTAGCGGTAGTGGTGCTAGAGGTAATGCTGCACCCATAACCGGCGCAGGTGGCAATGGCAATGGCGCTAGAGGTAATGGTGCATCCATAGCCGGTGCAGGTGGTAGTGGCAGTGGTGCTAGAGGCAATGCTGCACCCATAGGTGGCATTGGCGGCAATTGAGAATCCATACTCGGCATAGGTGGTAATGGTGGCATTGGAGGGAGAGGGAGAGCACCTAATGATGGCAATTTGCTGTCCTTTTTTTCATCATCTTGCTGACTCATACGGCTTACCCCACCTATGGTGGGTCAAACTCTACCCTTGAACCTTACCGATGAAGGGGCATGCTCGGGATTGATTCCGAGACCATGTATTTGTTTTCAATTATACGATTTTAGCCCAACCTTTCAAAACCAAAAATGTCGCTCCGGCCTCGCTTATTTCTATAATTTGGCCACGCGACAAGTCGTATCGTTTGTCATGGAATTGCGCAACAGCATCCTCAACAGTAATTTCTACACGCAACTTTTCTTGGCCACTTAGTACCAAGGCCTCTTGAAGGGGTCTATATGGATTTGAACCATCTGGGTCCAAACGATCTAAGGGGAATTCGCTTACCCGCATTCCAGTTTTTCCATGAAGAGACGTAGGCCATCGAATTTGCCTTCTAGTATCAATGGTGACCACTTCGTCAGTTTCACCAGCATTACCTAGAACTACTGAGGAATCTGTTTTCAACAAATTAAGAAATAATCCATCATATTTGCCAAGTGCGCCAAAATTACCCTCTTTAATTCTTTTTGAACGAGCTTCATGATTTACAACTTCTGCTAATTTAATAATCGATGCAGCGCTTCTTTGAGAAGTGGCCCCTTCCCTCTCATATTGAGATTTGAGGCCACGCTCCAAATCCTTCAACATTGAAGAATAATCTCCTTGCTTATTTGAAATGATTTGTAATTTCAAGATCATGTCATCGACACCATCTCTAATTCGCCTAGTCCATCCATTGGAGTCGGTCTCCTTGAAGCGAGACATGCCGCCCTGTACATCAACGCCCTCTCCACGTATGTGCGACACCAGTTCTCTTCTTGCTTCCGAATCAAGATGAAATAAATTAGGGTCGCGGTAGTGCAAATGGAATCCCCTGTGGCCTGAAAAGGTAACTTGTAAATACTTTTCATCAAAACCGAATTCAGGTTGTAAGAAATCATTCCAAAGACTCCAGCCTTGTTCTTGGATGACCTCTAGCATAGCAGGAAAATCTCTATCGGTAACTCCTGGCAAATGGTCACCATCGAGGTCGAATATTAAATCTGCACCTTGCCAGATTTTATCATTCATTTTCAACTCATAGGGCCTTTTCCAATAAGCAGTTGAGTAGAAACATGAATGCATTGCTCTTTCCGACAGGAAGGTTCTAACATCTTGCATATCAGTGAAACCTTTGTGCCTTATTGGAGGCGAGCCTCCAAAGGGAATAAACATCCACTCTCTCGACTTCAATCGCGGAGGGGTCCAGAAATCAGAAGTACGATAATACTGACCAAAACGATGTGCGAAGCGAGCCCAACCAGTTGACATTATTCATCCTCCAATAGTAGGACAGAAGGCGACGGTTTTTGAACTAAGTGAAAGTTCATTCTTTTTGCATCCAAAATCTTCCTTCTGACTCATTGATAGTAGTTGCTGTATCGGCACCTGTTGCTTCAACATAATGTTCCCAGCACATGTAATACTTGTCCACTACCATGGCATTTCCAAAAGTTAAACGTTCTCCGCATTTATGGCATCGTGGACCGATTTCTCCATTTGGAGTCTGAGCCAATTGTATGTGTTCGTGTGGCATAGGGTTTGCCTCTAAATTATGCGGGTGCTGGCTAGTCTTTGAACTTGAGCATTAAAATCTCACCAAGAAGCATCTTCCCATTCTTCTGTTCGACACCAATTCAATAAATCCAATGCAACTTCGCATGATTCAGCAACTTCTATATTTTCATCATTGAGAAATTCCTCAAGAATCGGTTTAGCCGAAATATCTCCTATGGCACCCATAGCCTCAGCAGCTTCATGCCTAACCATGATGTGCTCTTCCAAATCGCTCAATCTCTCAATCAAGGTCGGGATGGCAACGACATTTTGCATCTGCCCAAGGACATAGGCCAATTCATGACGTAAAAGAGCACTTTTTGTGATGAAGGCCGAGCATAATGCTAAGCAAGCCTCATCAGAACCACTATTTCTCAATGAAAAAACAGCCCTCATCCGTAGGAACATCTGATTGTTTTCATCCAGGAGATGGAGTTTTAGTTTTGCAACATCATTTTCACTGGACGGGGGTGCTGGATCTACTGAACCATATTGGCTGACTCCGGGCGCCCTATCTACGATATCCATCCAATCACCTATTCATTCAGGAGAGCCGATGAATTTCATGTTCTTGGTGTCAAAAGTTGAATCTATGAGCCCAAGTTGTTGCCCTTCAGTGATGAATTGACGTACCGCTGAACGCCCTTCGTCCTCATAATCAATCGTTCTGTCGTTAACATACATAGAAACAAATTCCTTATTTGTTTCATCATCAATTCCTCTACCCCATGCCTTAGCAAATTCAAGAGCGTCTGCAGGATGTGCAATAGCATGTTCAATACTCATTTTTGTGTAAAGAGTGATATCTTCCATTACTTGCTGGCCCAAATCTCTCCTAACGACATTTCCGCCAAGAGGCATCGGCCAACCGTTCGTACGCTCATCCCACCAAACTCCCAAATCCAATAGGACATTCAAGTCATGTTCGACATAAGTTAATTGACCCTCATGGATAATTAATCCAGACATAAATGTGCCATCTAGGACTCGTGGTATAATCTCATCAAAGGGAACTACTTCAACTTGGCAATCGCCCCAGGCCAACCTCAAACCAAGATACGCACTAGTCTTCATACCAGGTACTGCGATTACATTGGAACGTACATCAGCCTCAGATACCCCTTGCATCGAAACTACCATTGGCCCATATCCTTCTCCCATAGAAGCACCGCAGTTCATCAAAGCATAGTGTTGTGAAATTTCTGGGTATGCGTGGATGGAAACTGCTGAAACTTCAAGTTCTTGTTTCATAGCTCTGTGATTGAGAGTTTCAATATCTTGTAATTCATGTACGAAATTATATCCAGGTGTAGGAAAGGCCCCTGTGGTCATTGCATGGAACATAAAGGCATCATCCGGATCTGGTGAATGTCCAATCCGGACAATCTTATTTCCTTCCGCGTCTAGTGGCAACTCAGTGTGCATGATGCGCCCGACCAAGAGACCCTTCATCAATCAACCGCATTCAATCTATATGCAGTATGGTACTAAATCGTAAAAAATAAAGATTCGATGGTTTTTCACCGAGATGTTTTCAAGCCATATGCTTTCAGCAAATTAGGGGCGCACATGCTAAGAAGCCGAATAATTGATTTTCAACTCTCATCCTTAGTGATGTTATTGTTAATTATTATCGCCCCCGCAACAGCTGCTACATCATCTGGACTATCCTATACAGGTGGACTTTCAAACCCCTCGGAATCATCAAATAGCCAAGCTGTGGACATTAACTTTGACAACACATTGGTAGCGACTGGATATAACGGTGTTCTAACAATCCATAGTATTGAAGACAATTCATTACTAGCAAGTTTTCAATTGGTTAGACAAATTGTAGATTTGAAATTTTCTCCCGATGGTGCAACATTGGCATTATCGCTAATCGGTTCTGAAGCCCGCACTGATAATATTCAATTGATCGATGTTGAAAGTCTGCAATTGGCAACCATCAATAGTAATTCTAACTCTGAAACCAAATCTATTTCTTGGAGCCCTGATAGTTCTGTTCTGGCAGTACCCAATTCCGATAACGGCGTAGACATATTAAGAAAGTCTGACCTAAGTATTGAGAAAAGTTTATCCAATGAACACAATACAGATGTATCATGTATCGCCTTTTCAAATAGTGGGAGCATGGTGCTAACCGGCGATGAATCTGGTAGAGTCTTAACATGGGATAGACAAGGCAACCCCACAGGAAAACAATGGGATTTAGATAGCGAAGTAGTAGGATGTGGCTTTGATAGCGAAGACTTACGAATTGGCCTACTCGGTGATAATGGGAGACTAAAAACAGTAGATGTCAACGGGGCTGAAATTCATCAAAGTGACTTTATATCCGGAAGTGGGATGTTGTGGTCGGGTGACGGAACTTACATCCATGTCATTGAATCTGGCACCCAATCAAAGATAATTACTATTGAAACCTCCACATTTGAAATCAAGGAAGAAACTATTCTATTTCACCGTGCATCCGATTTTGCAGTTGTTGAAAATTCAAACTTTTTACCTGAAAAGATATTTGTCACCTCAGATACTCAAAACATTGCCATCTACGGCTCGGCTGAATTGCCAATTGGATACGGTCAAAGTGGTGCTGATTTAGATGGAGATGGAGTTCCCGATAATTTGGATATTGACGATGATGGAGATTCTATTTTGGATGAGTGGGACATCAATTGTGATTCAACTGCTGAAGAGTGCTCAAACGTACCAAACCAAGATGACATCAGAAATCTAAATATTTGGATTAATCAAACTACACTAGAAATTGAGGATGTAATCACATTAAGTTCTCAGCATTCATCTCTAATCAGAAACATGTCTCGTAAATCAGTTATTGCAGACCAGCAATTAAGCCAATCTGAGGCGGTAATGTTCTCAAACTCAGTTTGCAAGAATATGGATACTGCAGATTTCATTGACTCCTGGAAGGCCGCTATTGAATTGTCAGTAGGTCAAGTGGAAAATGGAATTGTTAGTTGCTTTACTAGGAGTGGAATGACATTAACCGGGATAGACGATGAAAGAACAAGAATAAAGGTCGTATTGAAAGTTTCTTTTGCATTGTTCCCAGATGCACAATATCCACTCCAGTTATCCCTCATGTATCAGCCTGAGGCTACTGACGGTTCAATAGCCAATTTAGCCGAAGCACACCCAATCCATGTCAGATTAGATGGAGAACGAGGACTACCCGCTTCTTGGAGCCCATGGTGGGTTGAAGAAAATAAAATAAATTTACAATTAGAAGAGGATATTCCACGAAACCCAACAATGTTAGAAAAGTTTGTCGAAATAACCATTGAATATCCATGGATTGCAGTATTTGTTATCTTGATGCTAACCGCTTCGGCATTAACCTATATTAGAACTAGAAATGCTAGTAATGTAGATTTGGAATTTGCATTTGAAGATTTTGAAGATATCACTGAAGAAACTAAAGAGGATGTTTCTGAGGAAGAATCGGATGAAGAGGAGGACTCACTGACTCATGATGAATTGATGAAAAATCGACAAATAAAGAGGAAAATTGGTCGTAAAAAATCACAATCAAGTGAGGATGATCAACAACCCGATTCTGAATCCGCCACAGGAGGCTCTTATGACGATGAAGATGAGATTGAACCTGTAGTTGTGCGGAGAAGGTCAGCCAGTGTTAAGCGGGACCTCGACGGCACTGTCGTAACGGGGAAACGAACTAAATTGAGTTCCGGAGACGAACGTGCTGCCACCGTCACTGCTAAGAAAGTCACAACTAAGAAAGTCACAACCAAGAAAGAGGCTGTCAAAACCCGCAGAGTGGTTACTTCGCAAAACGATGACCAAGTAATGGACGATGCTCTTGACCGTTTGACCAAGGATGACTGATTACCAACTGAATCGAGCACCTGTGCTCAATTCACATGCTTCTATTAAAAATTGGTTTAATCCGGCTAGGTGGTCTTCATCAAGTCTATTGAAGACCTCTCCGAAATATCGGTCTAATCTCTCATAAGATAATTCGGACCGGCTGATGGACCAATTGATTACGGCAGCTCTTTGTTCAGAACTATTCTCGAATAGAGCCAACTTCGATTCAAGAGCGTTATGTGCTGCAATTACCAGTTCTTTGGGAGTATCGATTCTAGCAGCGAAAACACCGAAAACCATCGGTTTACCCGATTTTTCTAACCATGCTTGGCCCAAATCTAATTGTACCATCGCGGGGTGTTGCTTAGCACTTTCAAGTGCCCTGTCTCCAATCAATAGTGCCCCATCACAACTATCGAGCATCAAATCAAAATCGGGACCCATATCGGTCAGAGTGGGATTTAATCCCTTGTTCTTCAAAAGATGCTTCAAAAGTGCTACCGATGTTGCAGAATCAGAAGGTAAGGCAATCGATTGCATTTTTTCTAATTTCTTGTCTGAAAATAATAGTACACTACCGACCTCACCCTTAGAACAGATTCCAATATCTGGGATCAAGACCAATTCGTCTGCATGTTTAGCATAATCGGCTGCAGGAATAGGCGCTAATACACAATCTCTGCGTAGCAAATGACCTGTTAGCCATGAAGGAGGCGCTGGTAAAACATTCCATGATTCATCTAGACCATAGAATAGCGGGTCACAATTGAGAAAGGAAACACGACCGATTGTTCTGGTCCAACTATGGGTCGCCATGTTGCGAGGGTAGGCCAACTACTGAAAGGTGTAACTCATGATTGGTTTGAGTTATTGGGCCATTTTCAAACCGCGTATTGGCTTGGGGGTTGGGGCAATGAATCTCTCAAAACGTTCATATGTTGTATTTCTCTTTACGGGGATGCATCCAGCATTTTCAATCAATTTAGACAATCTACTCAAATCATGATCTAATGGCGCAGTAGAACCTGCTAAATGCATAATAGATTCCTTTTGTACTGTTCCATCAATATCATCAGCGCCGAATTGTAATGCTAATTCAGCCAAGCCATCGCCAATATTCATTCGGTATGCCTTGATATGCGGTATTGAGTCGAGCATTAACCTTGAAACTGCGATTGTTCTCAACACTTCAGTTCCAGTAGCGCATTGAGCTTCTGGTAGCCTGGATGAATCTGGTAGGAACGGATAGGGTACAAAACACTGGAAACCTCCGCTTTCGTCAGCCAATCTGCGTAATTTATCCATGTGAATTAAGCGATGCTTTAGAGTTTCAACTGTCCCAAATAGCATGGTGCAATTTGAAGGCAATCCTATCTCATGAGCAGTTCTATGAATCTCTAAGTACTCTTCAGAACTTTCTTTGCCGTTACAGATAATAGCCCTAACTTCGTCATCCAAGATTTCAGCACCACCACCAGGTAAACTACCAAGTCCAGCATCCATTAAGATCGTCAATACTTCCCGGTATGACATATTAGATAACTGCGAAAGATGCTTTATTTCAACTGCTGTCAATGCTTTAATGGTGATGTGCGGGAATTTCTCCTTTACTGTTTTAAATAAGTCCCGATAATGATAAACATCCCAATCTGGATGTAATCCCCCAACTGAATGAACTTCATCCACATAATCTGCGTACTTCGATAAATCTTCCACGTATGCTTCAATGTCCAATGAATAAGCATCAGCAGATTTTTTGCTTCTTCTAAAGGCACAAAAGCGACATGCTAAAACACAAACATTAGTTTGATTTACATGTACATTGGAATTGAAAAATGCAAAGTTTTCAAAGCGCGATTTGCGAACAAAATCTGCTAACCTACCAACTTCGTTGAGATTCGGATGCTGGTATAAGGTCAATCCATCCTCAATGCTCAATCTTTCCCCTAGAGCAACTTTCTCAGCAATTGGAGTGATTATATCGCTCCACATCTCACCTTGTAGCGAAATGGTTAGCCTTTGTTGCCAGTCCTTTAGGCAACCTGCAAGTAACTGAGTTGATGTCCATTGTTCCATTATGTTTCCACCTCTGATTATGCTCTTTTCTTACCGATTGCAAACACTTGCGAATTGACCATTAATTTTCTAAATTCTTCAGTGATAAATACTCCGGATGCAACTGCTATAATTATCAACCAATCCTTCCCTTGTAGTTCAATTGTGGATAATAATGATCCAACCTTGACATCGAGAATAGGTATTACTTCTGATGAGTTGTGAATGATTAACCATAGTAGTGAAAACGAGATTACAACTGCATAATTAATCGCTTTGTTAGAGAATAGGCCCAATTTGAAAACACTGTCCTCGCTACTTCGACAATTCATTACATTGAATAATTGGAATACCACGAAAACTGCGAATGTCATTGTTTGCGCATAAACGAATTTATCTTCAGCATAGTTATCCCAGTTTTCTATTGCAGCAGAGTCTCCAGTCAAGCACGCATTACGGTCAAAGTGTTGAGATAAATCCTCTTCGGTAAATGGCATTCCTTGGCAGGTCTCAACTCCGCCACCAGCAAGGAAGAAAATTATGAGAGTTCCTGTTACCATGATAATTCCAAGATAGAATATCAATGCAATATCAGATAGACTCGGCAACCCTTCTTGAACTGGACGCGGTGGTCTATTCATCACACTTCCATGCTTCTTTTCTACACCGAGTGCAACAGCGGGTGGACCATCCATTAGAATATTGATTACTAGAATTTGAGTGGCCGTTAGAGGTAAGTTCCAGCCAAATATGAATGTTGAAACAATAATTAATGCTACCGCTGCAACATTTGTTGATATCTGATATCTTACAAAGTTGCGTATGTTTTGGTAAATTTTTCTTCCTTCTTCTATCGCAGATACAATATTTGCAAAGTTATCATCTTGTAAAACCATATCTGAAGCGTCTTTTGCAACATCAGTACCCGCTATCCCCATCGAGATACCAATATTTGCCCGAGATAACGCT
>Ga0307995_1001477_pt1 | contig 14607 bp, 13 predicted proteins | sample EllFjometagen262_FD_203132 | JGI IMG/M metagenome (GOLD analysis project Ga0307995, IMG submission 203132) | Marine microbial communities from Ellis Fjord, Antarctic Ocean - #262 | ecosystem: Environmental > Aquatic > Marine > Unclassified | place: Southern Ocean | collected 2014-11-02
TGAAAGCAAATTTACAGAGCAAAGAGCCTGAGATTTTAGATTATTGGAAAAAGATTGATCTTTATAAGGAGTTAAGAAGATCCAATAAAGGTAAAGAAAAATTTATACTTCATGACGGCCCTCCATACGCAAATGGAAACATCCATATGGGCACAGCACTAAATAAAATACTAAAAGATATAATAGTTAAGTTTCATCAAATGGATGGAAAAGACTCAGTGTATGTTCCGGGATGGGATTGTCATGGACTGCCTATTGAATGGAAAATTGAAGAAGAATATAAAAAAAATAAAAAAAATAAAAACGAAATTCCAATCACTGAATTTAGAAAAGAATGTAGAGATTTTGCACAAAAATGGATTGAAGTTCATAAAACACAATTTAAAAGATTAGGTGTTGTAGGTGATTGGGATAATCACTACGCTACTATGAGTTTTGATGCAGAAGCACAAATTGTAAGAGAGTTAGGTAAGTTTTTAAAAGAAGGAAGTCTTTACAAAGGCTTTAAGCCAGTTCTTTGGTCTACAGTTGAAAAAACTGCATTAGCAGATGCTGAAGTAGAATATCATGATCATAAGTCGGATACAATTTATACTGCTTTCCCTGTTAAAAAAACAAACCTAAAAGAATTAGAGGGAACAGAGATCGTTATATGGACGACTACGCCTTGGACAATACCAGCGAATAAAGCTTTGGCTTACAATGAAGCCCTAGACTATTTGGTAATTCAATTAAATGGTGATGGAGATTTTAAGGATAAAAAAATAGTGATTGCAGAAGCATTATTAGATTCTGTAATTAAAGAATGTGATATTAAAAGTTATAAAGAAATTAAAAAATTTAAAGGAAAAGATTTTAAAGATACGGTTTGTATTCATCCATTTTTTAACCTTGGTTATGACTATGAAATTCCAATGCTTGAGGCAAGGTTTGTTACAACGGAACAAGGAACAGGTATTGTCCACTGCGCACCCAGTCATGGTCCAGATGATTTTAATCTTTGTTTGAAATATGGTATTAAAGCAATTGAGACAGTCGATGGTGACGGTAAGTACACTAAAAATATTCCATTGTTTGAGGGAACTCATATTTTTAAAGCAAACCCAATTATTATTGAAAAATTAAAAGAACAAAAAAAATTGTTATCTAGTGGAGAGCTAATTCATTCATACCCACATTCATGGAGATCAAAAGCTCCACTTGTCCATAGAGCAACTCCACAATGGTTTATTTCAATGGAAAGTCATGGTTTAAGAACAAAAGCGCTAAAAGCTCTCGATGACACTACATTTTACCCAGATAAAGGGAGGCAGAGAATAAAAGCAATGATTGAAACAAGGCCAGACTGGTGTGTTTCAAGGCAAAGGGTTTGGGGAGTTCCGTTGCCTATATTTGTTCATAAAACTACCAAAGATATTTTAGTTGATGATGAAGTAAATGAAAATATTGCAAGTATTTATGAAAAAGAAGGCTCTGATTGTTGGTTCTCGGATAATCCACAAAGATTTTTAGGAAAAAAGTATAAAGCTGAAGATTATGATAAAATAAATGATATCGTTGAAGTTTGGTTTGATAGTGGTTGCACACACGCATTTGTTTTGGAGAAGAGAAAAGATCTTCAGTGGCCTGCATCAATGTATTTAGAAGGATCTGATCAGCATAGGGGCTGGTTTCATTCTTCATTGTTAGAGTCATGTGGAACAAGAGGCAGAGCCCCTTATGAAGCAATATTATCACATGGGTTCGTCGTAGATGGCAAAGGTCTTAAAATGTCAAAATCATTAGGGAATGTAATTGCACCAGAAGATATTTTAAAAAAATATGGTGCAGATATTTTAAGAATATGGGTTGCCTCATCTAATTATGCAGAAGATTTAAGAATTGATTTTTCTATTTTAGATCAACATGCGGACTCTTACAGGAAAATTAGAAATACATTTAGATATATACTTGGAAATATTAATGATAATTTTAAAAAAATTGATATTCAAAAAATTGATTTAAATCAATTACCTGAGTTAGAACAATATATGCTTCATAGAATTTATGACTTAAATGAAAATTATAAAAACTATTTTAAATCTTATGATTTTCACAACCTTTATAAAGAACTTCTAAATTTTTGTACGGTAGATCTATCATCATTTTATTTTGATATAAGAAAAGATACTTTATATTGTGATGCAAAAGACTCTGAAAAAAGAAAAAATAGTATAATTGTTTTAAATATTATTCTTGAATCTTTAGTAAAATGGTTTGCACCGATACTTTCATTTACAACAGAAGAAGTTTTTACATTAATAAATAAAAATGAAAAAAGTATTCACTTAGAAAAATTTATCAAGATTCCTGAGTCATTCGAAAATAAAAAATTAAATGAAAAATGGATAGAATTAAAAAAAATTAGAGACATTTGCAATATTAGTATTGAGACTAAAAGAGCAAATAAAGAAATTGGATCAAGTCTTGAAGCAAATTTAACAATAAACCTAAATGAAAAATTATTTAACATTATGGCAGACACAGATTTTTCGGAACTATGTATTACCTCTGCAGCTAAAATTAAAAAAAGTACATTAGATGAAGTAATAGTAGAAACATTCAAAGCTGAGGGAGAAAAATGCCCAGTCTGCTGGAAAATTAACAAAAATGGTTGTCAGAGACACACCATTTAAATAAATTTAAATGCTCAAAATCAATTTAAAAAAAATTATTGTAAATTTTATAATTATTTTATGTATTTTTTTAATTGATAGATTTTCTAAAATTTATATTCTTAAAATAGCAATGTTACAGAATATATTAGACATTTATGTAAATCCTTATTTAAACTTTTATCTTATTTGGAATAAAGGAATTGCATTTGGGCTACTTTCCTTTAACGATATATTTATTTACAATATAGTTACCTCGATGATTATTATAATAATTATAATAATTTTAATAATGTTAACTAAAAGTGAAGGGTTTAAAAAGTACTCATTATTGTTTGTCATGGGGGGCTCACTAGGTAATCTTTATGATAGAATTTACTACTCAGCTGTTCCAGATTTTATAGATTTCCATATAAATAATTTTCACTGGTTCATTTTTAATGTAGCAGATATATTTATAACATTTGGCGTAATTTGCCTTATATTTGACGAAGTATTTATTAATAACAAGAAGGATGAAAAAAATGTTTAAAAATATATCCTATTTATTTGGGGTATTAATTTTTCTTAGCGGTTGCCAAAGTGTTAAAGAGACTTTGGCGGGCACTTATAAAAAATCAAATGATGCTGAGTTTTTAGTTGAGAAAAAAAATCCTTTAGTTCAACCACCAGAATTTAATAAGTTACCAGAACCTAAATCATTAAATAAGGTTAATAAAGAAGAAATTAATTCAAAAGATTTTTTAGACTTAAAAAAGATAAAATCAAATAAATCGAATGATAATACTTCCAGTAGCTCATTAGAGGACAGTATATTAAAAAAAATTAAAGCTAATTAATGTTAACTAAAAATATTAGTTTTAAAAATTTCAAATTAAAAAAAAAAAATAATAAAATTGAAAGATACTTAAATTTTATATTAAAAGAAAATAATGAAATAATAAAATCTTTAAGACCAAATTATAAAAATAGTTACAACCAAAAACTTATTTTAAAATCAAGAAATAATAATACAAGAATAATTGGAATGGGTGGTTCAATATTAGGAGCAAAATCTATTTATGATTTCTTAAAACATAAGATAAAAAAAAACTTTATTTTTATTAGTAATCTTCAATCAAAAGTGAATACTGAAAAAAAAAAAACAAAGTATCTTAATTTGATTGTTTCAAAATCAGGAAATACACTGGAAACAATATCTAATATAAATATAATTCTTAAAGATGAAGATAAGAATATTTTTATTACTGAAAATAAGAAAAGTTATTTACATTCACTAGCTCAAAAATTAAAAGCAGAAATTGTGCATCACAATAACTTTATTGGTGGAAGATATTCAGTTTTATCTGAAGTGGGAATGTTGCCTGCTGAACTTATGGATCTAAAGGCTGTCAAATTTAAACAATTAAACAACTTAATCAAAAATAAAAAATTTATTGATATGTTAATAATTAATGTAAACAACATCCTTTATTTTTCAAAACAAAACAAATTTAATTCTATAATTTTAAATTATGATGAAAATTCAAATAATTTCTTTAAATGGTATCAACAACTGGTTGCTGAAAGTTTAGGTAAAAAAAGTAAAGGATTTTTACCAATAATTTCTACTATGCCTAAAGACAATCATAGTGTTATGCAGCTTTATCTAGATGGCCCAAAAAATAATTTTTTTACTTTCTTTTATGCTCAAGACAAAAAAGCAAATCGGATTAATAACGATAAAATTCTTACTACTCATAATTATCTTAAAAATAAAGATTTAGGTCAAATAATCTTGTCTCAAAAATTAGCTACTGAAAAAGTTTTTTTAAGTAAAAATATGCCCTATAGAAGCTTTGAAATAATTAAGAAAGATGAAAGAACCTTAGGAGAATTATTTTGCTTTTTTATTTTGGAGACAATTCTACTAGGAAAATTTTTGGGCGTTAATCCGTATGACCAACCTTCTGTGGAACTGATAAAACAAGAAACAAAAAAAATATTATTTTAAAAGTAGCTTCCAAAAATAATTTTTGAGACTCCATAAATTTTTTCTTCAACAATATTAAATTTTTCTGGGAAACTATTTTCCTCTTTCTTATGTCTATGTATAATCATTATTCCAGAACTACTAAGTATATTTGTTTCGATGATTTTATCTAATATATGAAATAATTTCTTCTCTTTATATGGTGGGTCCATAAAAATAACATCAAATTTATTTTTAAATATTTCAAAGTTCAAATTATTAATTATATCATTTTCAATTATCACTGAATTATCTTGATATTTTAAATTTAAAATATTTTTTTTTAAGATGGGTAAAACATTTTTATAATTTTCCACAAAAGTTATATTTGAAGATCCTCTTGAGAGACACTCTAAACCGAAAGATCCAACCCCTGAAAATAAGTCTAAAATATTTGAATTATTCAACTCAACATTAAATTTATTTGAATGCGTTATAATATTAAAAATTGATTCTTTTGTTAAATCTTTAAGAGGTCTTGTATTGATATCTTTGGGTTCAAGTAACTTTTTACCCTTTGAGCCTCCAGATATTATTCTCATTTATCAATAACTCTATATCCAATATCCTTTCGATAAAATCCAGAATCCCAATCTAGAAAATCAATTAATTTTACCACCTTTGCTCGTGCTTCAAAAAAATTTTCTGATAAACAGACAAAATTTAACACCCTCCCACCCGTTGCAAAAATTTGTTCATTGGTTAAAGATGTACCTGCATGATAAGAATATTCATCTGTACCAAATTTAAGTTTTTCAAAATCCTTTATTAACACATTTCTTTTAAACTCATCTGGGTATCCCTTTGAGCACAAAACAATGCACAAACTTTTCTTATTATGCCATTCTATTTCAGTTTCATTTAATTTTTGGTTACAGCAAGATAAAAGTATTTCTAATAAATCTGATTTTAATTTAGGTAAAATTGTTTGGCATTCTGGGTCACCCATTCGAACATTATATTCAATTAGATAAGGTTCATTATCTATAATCATTAAACCAGCATATAAAAAGCCTTTATAATTAGTTCCTAATTCTTTAAGCCCTCTAATTGTGGGCTCAATAATTTTTGATAAGATTTTTTTATCTAATTCCTTATTAATTAATCTAGAAGGGGAATAGGCCCCCATACCTCCAGTATTTTTCCCTTTATCACCCTCTAATACTCTTTTATGATCTTGAGCAGTATCAAATTTTTTTATTGTTTTGCCATCTGAGATGATAAAATAGCTCATTTCTTCACCATTAAGGAATTCCTCAATAAGTAAATTTTCAGCTTCACCAAATTTTCCCGCAAATATTTCATTTATTGCTAATAGAGCATCAATATCGTTTTCACATATGTAGACACCTTTTCCCGAGGCTAATCCATCTGCTTTTATAACGAGAGGGTATCTAGTTTTTTTGATAAATTGAGTTGCACTATTAATATTTTGAAAAATACCAAATTTTGCTGTGGGTATATTATATTTTTCACAAAGATTTTTTGTAAAAATTTTAGATCCTTCGAGCTGTGATGCATGCTTGTTTGGGCCAAAAACCTTTATATTATGACCTTCTAAAAAGTCCACTATACCGTCCACTAGAGGCTTTTCTGGACCAACTACAATTAAATCAATTTTATTTAATTTTATAAAATTTTTTAATTCATTAAAATTTTCTAGATCTATTGAAATATTTTTAGCAATCTTTGCAGTTCCAGCATTACCAGGAAAGCAATATATTTGTTTAATTTTATTTGAATTACTTAAAGTATCACAAATGGCATGTTCACGACCACCACTTCCTATTATTCCAATTTTCATGTATTAATATATAAACTATAAATGAATAAAAAATTAGCTAAAATAAAATATTTACCAAATAATTTTCAAATCATTGAAGAAGGTGATTATGTAATTTGTGCAATATCTGGTAAAAGTATTAATTTAGAAAACCTAAATTACTGGAATGTTGATTTACAAGAGCCGTACTATTCATATAAAGAAGCTTCAATAAAACGAGAAGAAAAATAAAACTTGATTTATTTCCAGCGATTGTGAGACCAAATCCATTGCTCAGGATTTTTTAATATTAATTTCTCAAGAAAACAGTTCAAATCTAAAGTGATAGAATCTATTGTTTCATCTGCAGAATATTCCAAAGGTTTATGAATAGTTAATTTAAAATTAATATCTTTAACACGCTCAATATGAATGGGTACAACTTTACATTTAAATTTTTTTACAAATTGAGCTGGTATGGTGGTTGTTAATGCTTCATTTCTAAAAAAATTAGATTTAATACCCTGAGAAACTCTTTGATCAATCATTAACGCTATTGATGTTTTGTTTTTAAAAAATGAAAGTAATTTTCTTGTTCCAGAAACTCCTTTTTCAATCTGATTTTGACAAATATATTTTTTTCGTATCTTTTCCATTACAAAATTTAAAAATTTATTATTAAGTGGTCTATAGACAGCAGCTAAATTAATACCAGATTTTTCAATATGCATAGCCATTAGTTCAAAATTATTGAAATGTCCTGAAACGAATATGACTGGTTCATTGTTTTGTTTAATTTGGTTTAGAATTTCCTGTCCTTGAATCTCAATATTGTTTTGAAGTTTAGATACTCTAAAATCTTTTATAAAAATGTATTCGGCAAGGATTCTTCCATAGTTAGCCCACATTTCTTTTGAAATTTTTTTAATCCGATGGTCATCTAAATTTGGATATGCTTTTAGAATATTTGATTCAATTAATTTTTTTGATCTAAAAAAAGGTCCAACTAGAAGCATAATTTTACTTGAAATATATGATGAAGATTTCAAACCCAAGAATTTAAATATGATAAATAAAAATATAATTATCAAAAACTGAGTAAAATATTTTAATGATTTCATATATATTTTTTTAAATAGCTAATTAACTTATCTTCATTTTTAATATTTATGTCTATTTTTAAAAATTGAATTTCATTATTTTTCATTGATTTAATCTTCATATAATCTTTTTCTGTAGTAATAATTTTAGCTTCTAATTTTTTAGCGCATAATTTAATATTTTCAATATCATGTTCGTTGTATTTATAATGATCTGGAAATGTAATTTCTTTGATAACGTTTAGATTGTTGTTTATTAATGTTTTTTTAAAATTGCCAGGATTACCAATGCCAGAAAAAATTAAATATCTTTCTTTAGTATTAAATTCATTTAAATTAGTAGGTTCATAAAATGTTTCAAAAATTGTAATATCTCTATTATATTTTTTAATTAATAATTTTAAATTTGAATTATCATTTATATTTCCATTAATAAATATTGCATCATACTTTTTAATGCTTTCAATTTTTTCTCTTAAGGGACCGGCAGGAATCAAAAAACCATTGCCAATAAATTTTTCATTATTAAAACATACTAATTTTAAATCATAATTAATGGATCTGTCTTGAAGACCATCATCAAAAATAACTATATCCATCTGGTCATTTGTAGCTTTAGCAAGTGCTTTATTTCTACTTTTAAAGCAATATAGCTTTGTATGTTCTTTGAGTAACGCCTGTTCATCTATGTGGTTTTTATAAAATTTTTTAATAGTAGCTGTTTTAAAATCTAAATTATCTAAAATCTTATAGATCTTTATAGTTAGAGGTGTTTTTGCAGTTCCACCTATATAAATATTTCCAATACAAAATGTTTTTGGCTTATCAATATTTTTAATATTTTCTTTAAATCTTAAGAAGAAGTTATTTATTATCAAGGGGATTGTTAAGGGTAATAAGAGATAAGCTAAAAAGGTAGGTTTTTTTAAATCCCAGAATTTTGGTTTTTTAAATTCTATCATCTATCAATATAAGGACTGATTTCTTTTAAAGTATTAGTTAAAATTTCATTACCCAGTTTTTTTATTCTCAATTCTACACTTTTAGTGGTAGTTTTATTTTTTATCATTTTATTAACATTATAAGCTAGTTGGCTTGAATTTTGAATTTTAGTAGAAAAATTGTATTTATGTAAAAGAGCATAAATTTCTTTAAAGTTCCAAATATTTGGTCCATGTAAGGTTCTACAGCCATATCTAACAGCTTCAAGAGGATTTTGTCCACCATGCTCAATAATTGAACCACCTAAAAAAACTACATTACAGATTTTAAAAAAATCTTTTGTTTCTCCATAAGAGTTTACTAAATATATATCAGTATCATTTTTAATCTTTTTTTTTGTGTCATGAAGCTGGACTTTTAGATTTAATTTTTTAATCTCTTCAATTATTTCTTTTGTTCTATCAATATGTCTTGGAATAATGATTGTTAATAAATTATTATATTTTTTCTTAAGTTTTTTGTGAACAACAGCACAAATTTGCTCTTCTGAAGCATGTGTGCTTGCAGCACACCAAATTTTTTTATATTTAAACCTTTTTTTTAAATTATTACTTAAAGATAATTTTTTTATTTCATTTTGAGAAAACTTTAAATTTCCAATATATTTTATATTTGTTGCTCCAAGTAATTTAAGATACTTTTTAGACTGCTCACTTGATGATAAACAAAGATTAAATTGTTTAAATAATCTTTTTGCAAAAGTATCTACTTTAATCCATTTTTTAAATGTTTTTTTTGTTATTCTTGCATTTAATAAAATTGATGGAATATTCAATTGATTAATATTATTCAGGGTATTTGGCCATATTTCTGAATCAACAAATATAGCAACGGATGGTTTCCAATACTCTAAAAATATTTTTGTATGACTTTTTGTATCTATAGGAAAAAATTGATGAATAGTTTTTTTAAGATTAAAATTTAATAAAATTCTTGAAGAGCTTACTGTGTTTGAGGTTATTAAAATTTGTTTAACTCTTTTGTCACTTTCTAATTTTTCTAGGATGGGCAGTATACTTAATATTTCACCCACACTTGCACCATGAAACCACAATAACTTTCCTTCAATTCTTTTTTTGGAAAAATAGCAAAACTTCTCTTTGAATCTTTTAGGATCTTCTTTTTTTTTTAATATTCTAAAAAAAATAATTAGTGGTGAAATAAGCAATATTAGATTTATTAGTATCCTATATACAAATAACATTAATCTTTTCTTATTTGTTTTTCATAAAAATTTTTATAGATAGGTGAAGTTTTTAATAATTCTTCATGTGTTCCTTCAGATACAACACTGCCTTTGTCCATAACAAATATTTTTTCTGAATTTAAAATTGTTGATAATCTATGAGCTATGACAAGCGTAGTTTTATTTTTTGTAAGGTAATTTAAACCTTTTTGAATTTTGCTTTCTGTCTCTGCATCTAAAGAGGACGTTGCTTCATCCAATAAAATAATAGGTGTTTTTTTTAATATTGCTCGTGCAATAGATAGTCGCTGTTTTTCTCCACCAGATAACCTAACTCCATCTTCACCAATTTGTGTTTCATATTTATTTGGAAGTTTTTCTATAAATTCATCTGCAAAAGAATTTTTTGCTGCTTCAATTATTTCCTCTTCAGTTGCATCTTGATTAGCATAGGCAATATTATTTTTAATAGTATCATCAAATAAAGTTGTGTCTTGACTAACGAGGGAAATATTTCTTCTTAGTGAGTTAATTTTTGCACTATAGATTGATTGATTATCAATAAAAATATCACCTTTTGTACAATTAAAAAACCTTGGTATTAAATTTAAAATAGTTGATTTACCAGCTCCGCTATGGCCAACAAGAGCATTCATTTTTCCACCTACAATTTCTATATTTATTGATTTTAAAACTTCTGCATCATCTTTTTTATAATAGAAGCTTACATTTTCAAATTTGATATTTGCATTCTTAATATTTAAATCAATAGAGTTTTCATTTTCTCTAATTTCATTTTTTACGTCTATTATAGGTAATACTCTTTTAGCTGATGAGAGGCCTTGATTTATTGCCATATTTAATGTCGCCAATGATCTTACTGGCTGATAGGAAAGCATCATTGCTGCTAAAAAAGAAAAAAAACTGTTTATTTCAAGCTCATCATTTAAAATTAACTTTGCAGAAAAATAGATTAATATTGCTATCATTATGCCTGTAAGAGTTTCCATAATGGGTGTTGCTCTTACAAAAATAATACCAATTTTTTTTGATTTTTCTTTTAGATTATTTATAAATTTTATAATTCTAAGGTTTTCTTTATTTTCCTGTTGAAATATCTTAATTATTTTATGATTTTTAAAAACTTCAATCAAATGACTTGTTAGAATTCCAGATTCTACCTGAGCTTCAGTGGAAATTTTTCCTATTCTTTTGCCTAAACTTTTTGCTGCAAAAGAGGCTAACGGTATCATTGTTATAGCAATTAATGCTAATTTCCAATTTTGATAAAACATCACTGATAACAAACCAATTAAAGTTAAACTATCTTTGAAAAAATTTAATATCACCGTACTTACTAAATTGGTAATTAGACCTACATCAAATGTCAAATTTGATATAAATTTTCCAGTATGTTTATCATCTATGTAACCAGTGTCTGCCTCAACTAAAGCTTTAGACATATCTGATTGAACAAGAGCTTTTACATCTTCAGCCACACCAATCATTGTAATCCGTGCCAGATAAAGAGAAATACCCTTTAACGCAAAAGCTAAGATAATAAGTCCAGGTATAATTAAAATTAAAGTTTGGTTTTTTTCTACAAATAATTTTTTTATGGCAGGGTCAAGTAGCCATGCTATCGAGGAAGTACTTGCTGCAACAATTACTGTATAAAATACAGATATTGCAATTTTACCTGTAAAATTTTTTGTATAATCTTTATATAATCTTTTTAAAATTTCAAAATTAGTCATGCCATCATGACCTTTGATGTTAGCAAGCTTAAAAATGTTAGCAAACCCATCATATTATTACTTTTAAATATTTTAAAGCATATTTTTGGGTTTTTGATATCAAGATTATAAATCTGATAAAATAAATGAATGATAGTAAGTAATATTATTAAATAAAAAATATAATTAAGATTCATTAAAACTCCTATTGCAATTAAAGTTAATGTAAATATGGAATAGCATATAGTTAAAAATAAATTTGGATTTTTTTTAAATTTTATCGAAGTTGATTTTACGCCTATAATTTCATCATCTTTTATGTCTTGAAACCCATAGATAGTGTCGTAACCTAGTGTCCAAAATATGGCTCCAAGATAGAAAACAACTGGCACAATGTTTATTTGACTTTCCACAGATGTCCACCCTAAAATTAGACCATAATTAAATGTTATTCCTAGAAATAATTGGGGCCAATAAGTAAATCTTTTCATTAAAGGATAAGTAAAAGCTAAAGGCATCGAGCCTAGTGCAAGAATAATAGTCAACTTATTGAAATTGATTAAAATTAAAAAAGCAATTGCACACAAGATAATAGTATAAAAAACCGCTAATTTTATAGAAACTTTATTAGAAGCTATTGGTCTATTTTTTGTTCTTTCTACCTTTTGATCAAATTTTTTATCTGAAATATCGTTTACTATGCAGCCAGCAGAACGCATCAAAAATGAACCTAAAAAAAACAAAGTTAGAAAAAAAAAATAGTTGTTAAGATTGCTTGAAAAATCATATGCGAGCGTTAATCCCCATGCACAAGGCCAAAATAAAAGCATAAAACCAATTGGTTTTTTTAGTCTTGTTAATTCTATAAATAAATTTAATTGTTTCATAATAATTTACTTGTAAATAACAAAGGCTAGTTTCATAATCAAATTGATTCGTATGAATATAGATTACACAGTCACAGCCCTAATGTTTCCAGCAATACCACTGTTAATGAACATCTATAGTAATAGATTTCACTCACTTAGTAAGCTTATTAGGCAACTTCACGATGAGCACGTATATGAAAATCACATTCCACCTGAGTGGAAAAAGCAATTTATCAATTTAAATGGAAGAATAGTTTTATTAAAATGGACAATTATGTTTGCTGCATTTGGTCTTTTGTTTAATTTGTTAACTGTTTTTGCTCTTTATTTAGATGAAATTTTTATAGCAAGAATAATTTTTGGGTCTTGCTGTCTATCCATGATGATTTCAATTGTTGTTTTTTTAAGAGAAATTCAGGTATCTACAAATGCACTTAAATGGCATATGTCCGATATGGATGTTGATTTAGATTAATTAGGAATAATTACAGCTGGGCCTGTTAATAATCTTGCCTCTAATTCTTCATGAGCTTTCCTTGCATCACTAAGAGAATATTTCTTAAAAATTTCAACCTTAAATTTCGCAGATAACACAGCATCAAAAACTTTTTTTGCAGATTCAACTAATTCTTCTCTTGTCATTGTATAATGTGCAATTGATGGACGAGTAAAAAATAAACCTTTTGCATTAATGTGTTTCTTAACATCTATAGTATCAACGTAGCCTGATGCATTACCAAAAGCGACCATCATGCCTCTGATTTTTAATGTTTCAATTGATCCATCAAATGTTTTTATACCAACACCGTCATAGACAACATCAACTCCATTTTTACCTACAATTTTTTCTACTTCTTCAACAAAATTTGTATCGGTATAATTTATTACATGATGACAGCCATTCTTTTTAGCAATAGCTTCTTTTTCTTTAGAGCCAACTGTTCCAATAACTTTAGCTCCTAATGCATTAGCCCACTGACATAAAATTTGACCAACACCACCAGCTGCTGCATGGTATAAAACTTTATCACCTTTTTTAATTGGGTAAGCTCTGTGTAATAAATATTCAGCAGTAATTCCTTTAAGCATAATACAAGATGCAATTTCATCTGAAATTCCTTCTGGAACCAAAACTAATTTTTCTTGAGGAAATAATTGTTTTTCAGAATAACTACCAATTGGCATTGAAGAGTGAGCCACTCTGTCACCAACTTTAAATAGATCTACTTCAGAACCAATTTCTTCAATTATTCCACATGCCTCTAAACCAATCCCACTTGGAAGAGGAATAGGGTACAAACCTGTTCGGTGATAAACATCAATATAGTTAAGACCAATTGATAAATTTTTTATAAGAACTTCTTTTGGACCCGGTTTTCCAATTTCAACATCCTTGATTTGTAAAGTTTCAGGACCACCAAATTTTTCTATTTCAATTTTTTTCATTATTTTACAAATGTACCATTATGATAATCCTGTACTGCTTGCAAGATTTCAGCTTTAGTATTCATTACAAATGGCCCACCTCTTGCAATAGGCTCACCGATTGGCTTTCCAGATATTAATAAAAACTTTGCTTTAGTTAAGCTAGAAACTTTCAATTTTTCACCTCTAGTTAAAATAATTAAAGTAGAGTTTTTAGTTTGATCATGGTTTTGATCTCCAACCTTAATTTCTCCGTCAATTAAGTAAATTAAAGAATTATGTGTTGAAGGAAGGTCAAAATTAAATTCTTTACCTTCTTCAAGCTCTACATCAAAGTAAACTGGTTCAACATTATGACCCTTAACAGGTCCTTCTGCATTTTCAAACTTTCCAGCAATTACTTTAACAGTTTTTTCATCATCTTTATGAGTACTCATTTTATCTGCATCAATATAAATGTATTCAGGCTTGTTCATTTTTAATTTTGCTGGCATATTTACCCATAATTGAAATCCATGAAGTTTACCTTCTGTCATTGCAGGCATTTCAGAGTGAATTATTCCTCCACCAGTTTTCATCCACTGAACATCTCCTGAAGACATTCTACCTTTAGCGCCAGTACTATCTTCATGTTCAAATTCACCACTTAACATATAAGTAACTGTCTCAATCCCTCTGTGAGGGTGGGGAGGGAAGCCGCCAATATAATCATCTTTATTTTCAGAGCCAAACTCATCCAGCATTAAAAAAGGATCATGATAATCAATAAGATGAGTACCGATACTTCTCTTTAGTTTAACTCCAGCCCCATCTGATGCTGCAACGGGTTCTATTATTTTTTCTACTTCGATTTGACTCATAT
>Ga0307995_1001478_pt1 | contig 14603 bp, 13 predicted proteins | sample EllFjometagen262_FD_203132 | JGI IMG/M metagenome (GOLD analysis project Ga0307995, IMG submission 203132) | Marine microbial communities from Ellis Fjord, Antarctic Ocean - #262 | ecosystem: Environmental > Aquatic > Marine > Unclassified | place: Southern Ocean | collected 2014-11-02
TTCGTTGCCAATTATTGTTTACAATGTTCCATCTAGAACAGGCAGTGACATTTTTCCAGACACCTTTTTGCGAATGATAAAAGATTTTGAAAATATTATTGCAATTAAAGATGCTACTGGAGACATGCTCCATGCAAAGGAAATCTTAAGAATTTGTCCTCCACATATTCAAGTTATTTCTGGGGATGATTCACTTACATTACCAATGCTTCTTGCAGGTGCGGTAGGAACTATTTCAGTTTTAGCGAATGCATTACCAATTCCTTTGTTAAGGATGTTTCATTATGTAGAGAATGGCGAATTCGAAAAGGCATATAATCTACACTTTAGTTTGCTGGAAATTGTGAACTTAATTTTTGAAGAAGGAAACCCAGTTGGAGTAAAAGCGCTCATGGCGTCTATGGATTTTTGTGGAAAAACAGTTCGACTTCCGCTAATTGAAGCTTCTAGTGATCTTCATGAACGCATTGAGAATAGTTTAAATACCTCTATTTACTCTAGTTAATTTTGTTTTTAAGATTTTAAAATTGTCTTTTGAATTAAAAATTTAATTCTCATTGTTATTTAGTACTTTTGCAAGATGAATTTAAAATCTTTTTTTGTTTCTACATTAATGTTGTTATTGACGACGTTAGTTTCGTGTAGTGATTATCAAAAACTTTTAAATAGTGATGACACCTCTAAAAAGTATAAACAAGCAGAAGTTTATTACAATAGCGGAGAATATAGAAAAGCAAATAGACTTTTTGAACAAATAACCCCAAAGTTCAGAGGCAAACCTCAATCTCAGCGTATTATTTTCTTTTTTGCAGATTCTTATTTTCAAACAAAAAGATATTATTTAGCTGCTATACAATATCAAAATTTTGTCAAATCATATCCAAAAAGTGATCGAATTCAAGAAGCTAGCTTTAAAGAGGCAAAATCTTATTATTATTCATCTCCAAGTTTTAGTTTAGACCAAGAGGACACATACACGGCAATTGAAAAACTTCAAGTATTTATTAATTTGTATCCTACTTCAGAATATTCAGTAGAAGCGAATCAACTGATTAGTGAACTACAAGAAAAATTAGAACAGAAGGATTTTGAAATTTCAAAACAATATTTTACCATAAGAGATTATAAAGCAGCTATTAAATCTAGCGATAATTTTATTGCTAGTTTTCCAGGCACTAAATTTCGAGAAGAAGCCCTTTACACAAAGTTTAATGCTTCTTATCAAATTGCAATTAATAGTATTTTCTCCTTGAAAAAACAACGCCTTTCTGAATTACAACAACAATTCAATATCATTCTACGGTATTATCCTGAAACAGTTTTTTTGAACGACTTAGAAATCAAAATGATTAAGGTTAATTCAGAATTAGAAAAAATACAACCGACTATTTCAAAACTTTCAAAATAAACATATGACTAAGTACAGAGAATCTAAAGCGGCCTTAAACTCAAAAACGTATGATCGTAACAAAATTGAGGCACCCACAGAAAATATTTATGAAGCCTTAGCAATTATAGCTAAGCGTTCCATGCAAATCAATTTGGACATTAAAAAAGAATTGCATGAAAAATTAGAAGAGTTTGCAACGCACAATGATAGTCTAGAGGAAATCTTCGAAAACAAAGAACAAATTGAAGTGTCTCGTTTTTATGAGCGCTTACCAAAACCTCATGCAATGGCAGTTGAAGAGTGGTTAAATGAAAAAATATACCACCGTAACACAGAAGAATCTAACGACTAAGAATGAGCTCGCTAAGCGGTAAAAAAATTTTACTCGGAATTTCGGGAGGAATTGCCGCTTATAAGACTCCATTATTAGTTCGTGAATTAATAAAGTTCGGTGCAGAAATTCGTGTATTAATGACACCATTAGCCAAAGACTTTGTTACTCCACTTACATTATCAGCTCTTTCTAAAAATCCGGTACTTTCATCCTTTACCAATAATGAACTTGACAATCCAGTATGGAATAATCATGTGGAGTTAGGTATTTGGGCGGACCTTTATATTATTGCTCCTGCAACGTCAAATACTCTTTCGTCTATGGCACAAGGACGTTGTAATAATTTACTTTTAGCAACCTATCTTTCTGCAAAATGTCCTGTTTTTATTGCTCCTGCAATGGATTTGGATATGTATGCACATCCATCAAATCAGAAAAACATAAATCTTCTAGCGTCATATGGAAATCAAATATTGCCCGTAGGCGAAGGAGATTTAGCAAGTGGTCTTGAAGGTAAAGGGCGGATGATGGAACCCCATCAAATTTCAGAAAATATCATTTCTTATTTTAATCCATCATTACCTTTAAAAAACAAAAAAGTATTGATTACAGCTGGACCCACTTATGAAGCTATTGATCCTGTGCGCTTTATTGGTAATCATTCTTCAGGTAAAATGGGATTTTCCCTAGCTAAAGAAGCTGCTGAATTAGGGGCTATAGTAACTTTAATTACAGGCCCTACTGCTCAAATCATTACACATCCTAACATACTAATAGTAAATGTGGTTAGTACGCTAGAAATGTTTGATGCTGTTAAGAAATATTATTTAAATACAGATATTGCTATTGCTGCCGCCGCTGTTGCTGACTATAAGCCGGAGATACAAGTGCTTCAGAAAATAAAAAAGAAAGCAGATCTTTTAACATTGAATCTTATTCCTACACAAGATATCCTAGCCTATATGGGATCACATAAAAAAAACCAATACCTTGTTGGTTTTGCCCTAGAGACTAATAATGCTATAGAAAACGCTAAAGAAAAGTTGCATAATAAAAACTTAGATGGCGTAGTTTTAAATTCTCTTCAAGACGCAGGAGCTGGTTTTTCAGTATCCACTAATAAAATTACATATATTCATGCTAACCAAAGTATTAATAAGTTCCCCCTTCAATCAAAATCAGATTGTGCAAAAGTAATTTTCAAACAAATCTTATCTAATGATGCGTAATTTTATTTTACTTATTTTCCTTAGTTTTTTTAATTTCATTAAATCACAAGAACTAAATGCTCAAGTAATTGTTAATTCTGATTTAGTGAACCAAACCAATCAACAGATTTTTAAAACTTTAGAGCGATCCATAAATGAGTTAATTAATACACAGGTTTGGACAAATCAAGACTATTTAAATCAAGAAAAAATAACCTGTTCCTTTGTTTTTAATTTAACGGGCTATAGTAATGATCAGTTTGAGGCAACCCTTCAAGTTCAATCTCAACGGCCTATTTTTGATTCAAATTATGATAGTCCGGTTTTGAATTTTTTAGATAATGACATTGTATTTTCGTATCAAGAATTCCAACCCTTATTTTTTAACAGAACAAGTTTTGAATCTAATTTAATTTCACTAATAAGCTATTATGCCTATGTAATTATTGGTTTAGATGCAGATAGTTTTAAGTTAAATGGAGGATCACAGTATTATGAAAGTGCACTACAAACCGTAAATTTAGCACAAACTTCTTCTAGAAAAGGTTGGAAGCCCTCTGATGGAACAAAGAATCGTTTTTGGCTTATAGACGCCTTACGTTCAAATAGCTTTAGAGAATATAGACAAGCACTCTACACCTATCATAGAAAGGGTTTAGATTTTATGACTGACAGTCCACTTGAAGGTAAAAATCAAGTTATGGTTGCACTCAAGCAGTTGGATCCTTTAAATCAAAGAAGACCCAATAACTTCTTGTTGCAAATGTTTTTTGATTCAAAAGTTGAGGAAATAATCAATCTATTTGGAGAAGGTCCAAAAGTAAACTTTAAAGAAACAGAAGATATTCTTAATAGATTAGCTCCTTTATTTGGCACAAAATGGAAACAAATTAAAGCCTAATTTCTATTTTTTAAAATCATATAATTAAACGAAAATAAAAACCTTGTTACGTCAGATAAAAATACAAAACTTTGCACTTATTGAGGACCTCGAAGTTTCTTTTGAAAAGGGTATGAGCTCTATTACGGGAGAGACTGGCGCTGGTAAATCGATTCTTTTAGGCGGGTTATCTCTTGTTTTGGGTAAACGAGCAGACCTTTCCAGTTTACTTGATCTTACCAAAAAGTGTATTGTTGAAGCTTCTTTCGATATTGAATTTTATGATTTAGAAACTTTTTTTGAAAGGTTAGATCTTGATTACGATAAACACACCATTTTACGTAGAGAAATTTTACCTCAAAGTAAATCAAGAGCCTTTATTAATGATACGCCAGTTACTTTAGATTTATTACAAAGAATCAGTCAAAAACTTCTTGATATTCACTCTCAAAATGATACCCAAACTCTTTTAGAAAAAGACTATCAATTTGAAATTTTAGATGCTCTAGGTTCCTGTGGAAGCCTATTAAAATCTTATACGGATACTTTAGGTGCTTACAAAAAAGTATTAAAGGATTATTCTCATTGGGCGACTCTGAAAAACGAATCTCAAGATTCATTAGAACTTAAAAATTTTCTTTTTGATGAATTATCTTCTATTAACTTAAAAGAGGGAATTGAAGATAACTTAGAAAGTAAAATTTCTTCACTTTCAAATATTGATCATCTTCAAACTTCTCTTTCTCAGAGCATTCAGCTTCTAGGAGCTGAATCAATAGGAATTATAGATGGTCTTCTAAGGGTTAGGGCTTTAATAAAAGGCTTATTTAAAATTGATTCTAAATATTCATTACTAAATGAACGTATTCAAGATATATCAATCGAAACAGATGATTTTTTAAACGAATTAAAAATTCAATTGGACCAATTAGAAGCTAATCCACAAGAATTAGAAATACTTCAAGCTCAATTAGATCAAGTAAATACAATGCTTCAAAAACATAAGGCAACATCTGTATTAGACTTAATAATAGTAAAAAATAAGTTGGAGAATGAATTACAGCAAACCTCTGATATTGACGAAAAATTAAAATCCCTTATGATTGATAAAAATACTTATGAGGAACGTTTAGAAAAACTTGCCCATTCAATTTCTGTTAACCGTAAAAAAGCTATTAAAGTTTTAGAAATCGAGCTTAAAGAATTAGTAGGAAAGATGGGAATGCCTGATGCAAATTTTAATATTCTATTAAACCCTACTCCTGAATTTTTATCAAATGGAAAGGATCTTATCTTATTTCAGTTTAGTGCTAATAAGGGCGGAAAATTTAACTTGCTTAAAAAAGTTGCTTCAGGAGGTGAACTTTCCAGAATAATGCTCGCCATAAAGTATATCTTGTCACGTTATAAGAAATTACCAACTTTAATCTTTGATGAAATTGATACAGGAGTTTCCGGAAAAATATCTGATAGTATAGCTGATATTATGAGGACTTTATCTAATAAGCTTCAGGTTTTAACTATTACTCACCTGCCTCAAGTTGCTGCAAAGGGAAATCATCATTTTAAAGTACAAAAATCTATTAGTAATGGCAAAACGGTTACTTCGCTAAAAAAATTATCAAATGATGAACGGATTAAAGAAATAGCCATGATGTTATCTGGAAATGAGATCACACCAACTGCAATTGCACACGCTAAACAATTAATGAATTAAATGTATATTTGAAAACAAAATTTCACAAATGAAACACAAAATATTAGAGGGAAAAAAAGGAATCATTTTTGGAGCCTTAGACAATCAATCTATAGCTTGGAAAACTGCAGAGTCAGTTGCAGATGCTGGCGGAAAGTTTGTTCTTACAAATGCTCCTGTAGCTCTAAGAATGGGGACTATAAATACACTAGCAGAAAAAACAGGTTCAAAAGTAATTGCTGCTGATGCCACAAGTATAGATGATTTAAATTCTTTAATAGATCAAGCTCAAGAAATTCTTGGAGGAAATCTTGACTTTGTTTTACATTCTATAGGTATGTCAGTTAATGTTAGAAAAGGAAAACATTACACTGACTTAAATCATGATTGGATGGCAAAAGGATGGGATATTTCGGCTGTTTCTTTTCATAAATTAATGCAATGCCTTTATAAGAAAGATGCAATGAATTCTTGGGGTAGTATCGTGGCACTTTCATACATAGCCGCACAACGTACTTTTCCAAATTATAATGATATGGCTGATAATAAAGCATATTTAGAATCCATTGCTCGTAGTTTTGGATATTTCTTTGGAAAAAACAAAAAAGTCCGTGTCAATACTATTTCTCAATCTCCAACCCTTACAACAGCCGGAAAAGGAGTTCAAGGTTTAGATGGTTTTTTGAACTATGCAGAGAAAATGTCACCATTAGGTAATGCTACTGCAAAAGAATGTGCAGAATATACGGTTTCATTATTTTCCGACTACACAAAAAAGGTAACCCTTCAGAATTTATTTCATGATGGAGGATTTTCTAATGTTGGTGTTAGTCAAGAGATTATAGACTCCTTAAGTAATTTAAAATAAGAATTATAGTAATGAAAAGTTATGCAGTTAAAAAAAAATGAATTTGAAAAAGTTTTAAGACAGTTTCCTTCTAAGGATCGTTTTAAATTTTTCTTTTTATTTGTTTTACTGTCATTCATTTTTTGGTTTAGCACAAAACTTTCAAACACTTATCAGATAGAGCAATCCTTTAGTATTAATTGGAACAATATTCCTAAAGGAATTGTTCTAAATCATGACTCTTCAGAATTAGGCTTGTCAATTACTGCAAGCGGAACAGAAATATTATGGTACCGTTTGTTTAAAAACAAGATAAATTTAGTTCTTAATAAAAATGTTTTTATTGGTAAAGAGGCTATTGTTTCAATTGATAATGAGCTTTTTAATATTCAACAACAGTTATTAGATAATACTATTTTAAATCAAATAACAACCCCCGTTATAAAAATAGCTTATGTAAGGCTAGGTGTTAAGAAAGTTAAAATTTCTTCTGAGCCCACTTTGAAATTTCGAGCTGGATATCTCAGTGATTCTCCACTAACCATTGATCCAGATAGCCTTTTAGTCAGAGGATCGCAAGATATATTGGATACTTTGACAATGGTTAAAACAGTTTCTTTTATTATGGAGGATGTTTTTGAGTCTTTTCAAAAAGTTATTGTTTTAGAGAATCAAACTAATCTTCAATTTGATATACAAGAAGTTAATATAAAACAGGAGATTTCACGGTATTCAGAAAAAGAATTCATCCTTCCGATTGAAATCATAAACATTCCCAAATCTGTTAGAGTAAAATTATTTCCTCCCACGGCAATCATAAAAGCAACAATGCCTTTAACATTACTAAATGGTTTTAATGCCAGGGACTTTATGTTGGTAGTCGATTATGGATTAATTCTAAAAAATGAATTAACTCACTTACCAATTCGATTGGTGAAACAACCCAGTCAAGTGAAGAAAGTCATTTGGGAGCCTAAAACAGTAAATTATCTAATAAGAAAATGAAAGTCATTGGATTAACAGGTGGTATTGGTAGTGGTAAAACAACTATTTTGAGGTGGTTTGAAACTCAAAATATTCCATGTTTTGAATCAGATGTTGTTGCGAAGATTCTGCTCAATTCTTCACTTAAATCTCTTGTTAGTAAAATCTTCGGAAATAATATATATAATTCATCGGGTATATTAAATCGAAAAAAGTTGGCTGCTCGTGTCTTTAATAATCCAAAAGAATTGGCAAAATTAAATGTAATTGTTCATCCAGCAGTGGAGAAAGCTTTTGAAGATTTCAAAAAAAAACATAAAGAAGATTCTATTATAATTAAAGAAGCTGCCATCTTATTTGAATCAGGTGCGTATAAAAATTGTGATGCTATAATTTTGGTTATTGCTTCTGAAGAAATTCGAATTCAACGAGTTTTGAAGCGAGATAAAATTAAAAAAAACGATATTGAAGCTAGAATCAAACTCCAGTGGTCAGATGATAAAAAGAAAGTACTATCTGACTATTTAATCCAAAATGAACATCTTGAAATTGCATTAGATCAAGCAAAAAAAATTCTTAACTATTTGCTTAATGTTTAAGTTAAAAAGCATTAACATAGTTTTAGGTTTTTTTGTCAATTAAAAAATTGAAATTTGTATTAAGTATAAAATAACTAAATCTGCATTCTTTAAAAAAGATGTATATAGAGTAATTATATGAAGAAGAGTTTATTTATTCCCTTAGTTAGTTTTATGATCATTTCTATCATGGGAATTGTTGTCTTACAAGGGTATTGGATTTTTTCAGCATGGAATGATAAAGAAAAAGAGTTTTCACTTGCTGTTCAGCAGTCTCTTCAAATTATTGCAGAGGAAATACAAGAACGTGAATTATCAGACTATATAAACACCTATGAAAGCTTAATAGATTCATTAGAGACGCCTGACGATGCTAGCTTTGCAAATGTTTTTTTGTTTTTAGATGAAGATAAAACCAATAACCTCATTTCTTATTATGCATACGGAATATTAGAGGAGGACTACAACATCACGCCATATTTAGACCCAAAGCTTGGAGATACAATAAAGACTGTGACCGATGTAAAACAAGTTAAAAACACAACAATTATTAATAAAAATGATGTTTTTGACCGTGAAAATAATATCGCAAACTCCATAGAAAAAATCAAGACTATTGATCGTATGAATATTGCAAATCAACGTATTAGAAATGCCTTCAAAGATTATACTTCTAATACCCCAATTCATAAACGATTAAATGTTGATGAACTTGACTTTGTTTTAAAACGCGAGTTTGATGCAAAAAAGATTGTAACTCCATACGAATTTGGTATTTATAATGATGGACTTTCTACGAAAATAAGATCAAATAACTATGCTGAAGAACAAGAAGGCTTTCGCTATTCGACTCCAATTTTTAGCAATAAAAATGGTTTAGTTAATTATGAGTTAGTAGTTTTTTTTCCGCAAAAAGATGGATATGTTTTTTCTTCTATTATAGGTTTAGGAGGATTGACCTTTTTTTTAACTCTTTTTATTGTTTTAGTATCTAGCAGTGCACTTTATCAAATCATTCATCAAAAGAAAATTTCAGAGATTAAAACAGATTTCATTAATAATATGTCTCACGAGTTTAAAACACCAATTGCCACGATCAATTTAGCTTTAGACGCCATTTCAAACCCTAAGTCAATTGTAGCTCCAGAAAAAGTAGCAAAATATGTTAAAATGATTAGAGAAGAAAATGGCAGGATGCTTTCTCAGGTGGAGAATGTATTACGTATTTCTCAATTAGAACGGAGTAACGAACCAATTCAAAGATTATCTCTTGACCTTCATGAAATTATTCAGGACGCCATTCATCATACTGATTTGATTTTTAAAAATAAATCAGGAAAATTACAAACTCAATTTAAAGCATCAAATAGTACAGTTTTTGGAAATAAAAGTCACATGACAAATGTTTTAGTTAATTTATTGGATAATGCCATAAAATATTGTGAAATAATCCCTAATGTTAAAATTGAAACTTTAAATGATGAAAATAACTTTATTTTGAAGGTAATAGACAATGGAATAGGTATGACCCCCTCGGTTCAAAAGAAAATTTTCGATAAATTTTATCGTGCTACTTCAGGAAATATTCATACTACAAAGGGACATGGACTTGGACTCGCGTACGTTAAACGCATAGTTGATCTTCACAAAGGACAAATCAATCTAGAAAGTAAAGAAAACGTTGGGACTAAATTTATCCTAACCTTTCCCATTTATAAATTAATATAAACCTCCCTTAAAACAAAAGAAAATGAAAGGTTCAAATAAAAAGATATTAATCGTTGAAGATGATCCGAATTTTGGAACTATTTTAAAGGAATACCTGACTATAAATGACTATGATATTACCCTAGCTAAAAATGGTATTGTAGGATTCGAAAAGTTTAAAAAAGATGATTTTGATCTTTGTATACTTGATGTTATGATGCCCTACAAGGATGGTTTTACATTAGCAAAAGAAATACGCGAAATAAATGATAGCGTTCCTATTTTCTTTTTGACAGCAAAAAATCTAAAAGAAGATGTATTAAAAGGCTTTAAAGTTGGAGGTGATGATTATCTAACCAAGCCTTTCGATTCAGAGGTATTATTAGCTAAAATAAAAGCTGTTTTAAACCGTCAATCTGTCCCTAATTTCCCTACAAGTGATGAATTTAAATTTATTTTCAGTGAGTTTTCTTTTAATTCAAAAATTCGCTCCTTAATTCACAATGGTGGTGCAACAATTAAGTTATCTCCAAAAGAAAATCAATTATTACGTTTACTAGTTATAAATATTAACGATTTACTTCCAAGAGAGATAGCTTTAAATAAGATTTGGAGAGATGATAACTATTTTACATCTAGAAGTATGGATGTTTATATTGCTAAATTAAGAAAATATTTAGCAGCCGACGAGAAAGTTCAGATCTTAAACATTCATGGTGAAGGCTTTCGATTAGTTATTGTTTAGAACCATCTCTAGGATGAAAACGTTCAATTACACTTCGTAAATGTTGTGTGTCTAAATGAGTATACATTTCTGTAGTAGTAATGTTTTCATGCCCCATTAATATCTGGATTGTTCTCAAATCTGCACCATTCTCTAAGAGGTGAGTTGCAAAAGAATGGCGAAAGGTGTGTGGGCCAATTTTTTTTTCAATATTTGCTTTTAAAGCTAATTGCTTTATGATTGTAAAAATCATTTGTCTGGTTAATATTTTGCCATTTCTATTCAAGAAAACAATATCCTGATAAACTGAATCAATTTTTTGTTGTAATCTAAAATTATTAATATAGAATAAAATGAATTTTTTATTCAATTTTCCCATAGGGACTAATCGTTGTTTATTTCCCTTGCCAGTAACCCGAATTAAATTTTCCTCAAAAAATAAATTTGATAAACTCAAATTTACAAGTTCAGAAACACGAATTCCACTCCCATAGAGCATTTCCAGCATAGCTCTATTTCTATAGCCTTGAGGGTGCTCTAAATCTATTTGTTCTAACAATAAATCTATTTCGTTGAGACCCAAAACATCAGGTAATTTTCTGCCTAATTTTGGTGCTTCAATTAGATCAGTTGGGTTAGAATCTCTATATGACTCAAATATCATGTAGTCAAAAAAACTTCGTAAGCCAGAAAGTCTTCGAGCTTGGGTATTTGGACTTAATGATTTTGCTGTTTCATAAATGAAGGTTTGTACAGATGACAAATCACAATCTATTGGATTTTTAGTAATATTTTCATCAATTAAAAACTGCTCAAAACCAAGAACATCTAATGTGTAGCTTTCTATGGAGCTTTCAGAAAGACCTCTTTCAATTTTAAGGTACATCCGATAATCTGCAATGGCTTTCTTCCAATTCACTCCGTCTGTTTTATGGGATTCCGTCTAATTTATATACTTTTACTAAAATAATAAAAATGAAGATTAGTATCATTAACGGGCCAAATTTAAATCTTTTAGGCACACGAGAGCCTTCAATATATGGAGATCAGTCATTTATGACATATTTCAATTCACTTAAAGTACAATTTCCAGAAATCATATTTGACTATTTTCAGTCAAATATTGAGGGCGAATTAATTAATAAACTTCATGAAATTGGTTTTACTGCTGATGCAATTTTATTAAATGCAGGGGCATATACTCACACTTCAATTGCTATTGGTGACGCTATTAAAGCAATTGACTCTTCTGTGATTGAAATTCATATATCGAATACTTTCGCTAGAGAAGATTTTAGACACACCTCTTATATTACTCCTGTAGCAAAAGGATTAATTATAGGGTTTGGACTAGATTCTTATCGTTTAGCAGTGGAGAGTATAAAAAAATAATTTTTCACTAAATAATATCATTTCATAAAATTATTTTTTATCAACACGGTAATCTAAGGGTGGATTACGATCGCCAAGTAAAGCTTTGTATACAAAATTAGTTCCCCTTCTTTTAATTAGTTCTTTATCAGCTTTTTCAATAATTTCTGGATTCATAAATAAATCAACAGCCGTAAGGGTTAACGTTTTTATTGCTACCATCATTCCTTTTTCACCAATACTAGTTCCTCCTGCAGCAACTGCCTGCCAACTGTGAGCTCCTGTTCCTGGCACCCATGTGGCGGCACCCATTTCTGTAGTGGGACGTATCCAACTAATATCGCCCACATCTGTAGAACCACCATGGCCTTTTTCTGTAATTTTATAAGGTTCGATTTCAAGAGCAGATTCTGGAGTTAAGTTTTTAAAGTCATAAGTTTTCATAATAGTAGTTGCAAATTTCTGTTCTTTTTCATTGTAACTAACCCCTCCTACAATTTCAAGATTTGAGTGCATTAATTGTCCAAGCGTTTTATTTGGAAGTTTATTGAAATAGCCTGTGATGATTTCATAGCTTACTTCAGTTTCCGTTCCCATCGCTGCAGCTTTAGCACTATTAATAACTCTATCGAGCATATTACTGCATTCTATCATATCAGGATGTCTTACGATATAGGCTACCTCAGCTGCTGCTGGAACAATATTAGGAGCTTTAGATCCGTCTAAAATTGCATAATGGATTCTAGAATCAGGAGTTACATGTTCACGCATCATATTAATCATGTAGTTTAAAGTTTCCACTCCATCTAAAGCACTTCTTCCTTCCCAAGGAGCTCCAGCTGCATGAGCAGCAATACCTTTAAATTTAAAACGGATTGCTACTGCTGCTAGAGAAGAATCTGAGTTTGCTGAATTACTATCACTTGGATGCCAAGATAAAACGGCTGACACATCATCAAAAAGACCAGCACGGACCATGTATACTTTTCCACCACCACCTTCTTCGGCAGGTGTTCCATAAAGGCGAACTGTTCCGGGAGTCCCCGTATCTCTAAGCCAATTTTTAATATGAATAGCTGCCGCTAGTGATCCTGCACCAAATAAATGATGACCACAGGCATGACCTGCTGTTTTTCCTTTCAATATTTTTTTTTCTGAAACTGCTGCTTGTGACATTCCTGGAAGAGCATCATATTCTGAAAGTAAAGCGATAATTGGCCCCTCTTTTCCATATTCTGCTATAAATGCAGTTGGCATTCCAGCGACTCCAGAGGTAATAGAAAAGCCTTCTTTTTTTAATACTTTCCTAAGTAGTGCACTACTTTTTTCTTCTAAAAATCCCAATTCAGCGAACTCCCATATATCATACGCAACATCTTTGAAAGTATCAGAACTTTTTTCTATTTCTAAAAGAATTTCTTCTTTACTTGTTGTTAGTTCTTGAGCTGCAGAGTAAAACGAAAAAAAGAGGAAGAGTTTAAAAGTATACTTGTAAAGCTGTTTTGTTATGATCATAGAAAGTATTTTAAAAAGATAAATATTTTAATTCCCAAAAGGTTAATTAGTTTTAATTTATGAAAATACTTTATTTCTTTTAAAAAAATAGGTTTGAATCTTTTTGATTTTTTTTAATTAATAGGGAGGAGGATGACAATATTATAATGTCCTATTTTTAATAATCTCTTAATTTTATGCTTGTGTGTGTCGAATAGTATTTAAAATAAAAAACAGCCCTTAGGCTGCTTTAATTATTTGTAAGCTAAAACATCTACTTATAAATGAATTACTTCGCCATAAGCATCTGCTACTGCCTCCATTACAGCCTCACTCATTGTAGGGTGTGGATGTACAGTCTTTAGAACTTCGTGACCAGTTGTTTCTAACTTTCTACCCAATACAGCTTCCGCAATCATATCGGTTACTCCTACACCTATCATATGACAGCCTAACCATTCGCCATACTTAGCGTCAAAAATCACTTTCACAAAGCCTTCAGATATTCCACCAGCTTGAGCTTTTCCAGATGCTGAAAACGGAAATTTCCCTACTTTAATATCATATCCCTTTTCTTTAGCTTGGGCTTCAGTAAGTCCAACAGATGCAATTTCTGGGAAGCAATATGTACATCCAGGAATATTACCATAATCAAGGGGTTCAACTGCTATTCCACTAATTTTTTCCACACATAATATTCCTTCAGCAGAAGCTACATGAGCTAGCGCTTGTCCTGATGTTACATCACCGATGGCATAGTATCCAGGAAGATTGGTTTGGTAAAAGTCGTTTACTAAAATTTTATCACGATCTACTGCAATGCCTAAATCTTCTAAACCTAAGTTTTCAATATTTGTTTTAATTCCAACTGCAGAAAGAACAATATCTGCTTTAAGTTTTTCTTCTCCTTTTACGGTTTTTACTAATGCTGTCACTCCTTTTCCTTTAGTATCTACTCCTGTTACTTCCGCATTAGTGAGGATGTTAATACCACTCTTTTTGAAGGAACGCTCTAATTGTTTAGAAACCTCTTCGTCTTCAATAGGAACAATGCGGTCTTGATATTCTATAATGGTTACTTCTGATCCCATGGCATTGTAGAAGTAGGCAAATTCAATACCGATTGCACCAGACCCTACAATAATAATTCTTTTCGGCTGTTTAGGTAAAGTCATAGCTTCACGATAGCCAATAACTTTTTTTCCGTCTTGAGGAAGAGAAGGTAGTTCACGAGAACGAGCTCCTGTAGCTATAATTATATTAGAAGCATTGTATTCTTCTGTTTTATCATTTTGAGTTACACTTACCTTTTTACCTGTAAGAATTTTACCATGCCCTTTTAAAATATCAATTTCATTTTTTTTCATTAAAAACTGAACTCCTTTACTCA
>Ga0307995_1001483_pt1 | contig 14571 bp, 15 predicted proteins | sample EllFjometagen262_FD_203132 | JGI IMG/M metagenome (GOLD analysis project Ga0307995, IMG submission 203132) | Marine microbial communities from Ellis Fjord, Antarctic Ocean - #262 | ecosystem: Environmental > Aquatic > Marine > Unclassified | place: Southern Ocean | collected 2014-11-02
GTAGGATACTTTCGAATAATAAATCATTTAATAAAAATTAAATGTAAATAAAAAAAACGGCTACACTTTATAAAAGTATAACCGTTTTATTGTTTTAGTAGATAACTCCATTGAAATATCGAACATCAGAATCTCGCGAAGAAAGTTTATAGAAACGTATATTAGATTAGAATATATTTCGAAAAATAATTCACATTTAGATTTTAGTTGACTTCTCTATAACCTTTAAAGAACCCAATTATAAAGTCTACGACCCATTTTACAGTTAAAAATCCAAACCATAGAATAGAGATGAAAATATGCCAAAATATTTTAATGAAGTTTACAAAAAGAATGATCACCATATAAATCATCTGAAAGGTTGCAGCGTTTTTACCTCTAACTTGAACTCCCGCCATTTTGAAACTTGAGTAATTGGGTTTTAAAATATTATAGGAACCTCGTTTATTCTTGAGGGAAGGACTAACTCCATTTTTGGAGATATTGAAGTTAAAAGGACCACTTTGATATCTCCCAATAAATTGAAAGTTACCGTTTTGGAAACCCATTCTTGTTCTTCATCATTTAAGATTTTAAGGTTTGTAAAAATAATAAAACCTATCTCTTATATTAAAGTGATAATTAGTTCACTTTTTGCTGACGTTATACAATCCACAAATCCAAAAAGAAGGAGAAGATCCTATAGATATAATGGCATTGTTTTTTGCTGTTTTATCGCACAGATGGATAATTATTACATCTATAGCAATATTCTCGATTATTGGAATTGCATTTAACTCTTATCGACAAGACATATTTCAAACAAACGCATCGATAATAGTTAGTGAAGATCAATCTGATCCTTCATCTTTTATTAATAACAATGAATATCAATTTTTATATAATAATAATCTTGAAAGTGAAGATCATGCTAGTATTTTTAAATCAACATTGATATTAAAACAAGTAGTAGAGAAATTAAATCTTAATTATAGATTTCAAAAAAAAAATACTTGGAAATCAAATAAATTATTAACAAAAGAATCATTACCATTTGAAATTATTTTTAAGGATGAAACCTCTCAAAAACAATGCATCATTAAATATCAAAAAGAAAATGTAATTATTGAAATAAATGACAAAACATTTTCATTTTCCAAAAAAGAAAATATAATTGAGAATTCAATATTTAAATACAAAACAAAAATCTTAAACAATATAATTCAGGGCACCTATATTATTGATCAATTTACCGTCAATCAAACGATTAATGAATTAAAAACAAAATATGCTGTTAATCAACCGAAAAAATCAAATGTTTATGGAATCTCATATTCTGGTCCTAACAAAGAACTAAACTCTTCTGTGTTAAATGGAATTATTGATGAGATTAAAGATAACAATGTTAAAGAGAAAAAAAGTGTATATAAATTATCCATTGATTTTATTGATAAGAGAATATTCGATTTAAAAATAAAAATTGATTCGCTGAATTCTGCAATTTCTAAATTGAAAATCACAAATGGTGTATATATGCCCGATACTCAGACCAATTCCGTGTTAAATAACATAAACGAGATTGAACAAAAAATATTTACCAATTCATTACAAAGTGAAGTATCACTTAAATTAATAAATGAGGTTGAAAACCAAAATGCTTTTGAACTATTACCAACTTATCTTGGCATTGAAAATGAGAATATAAATCAAATGGTTTCTCAGTTTAATAAAATTATTTTAGAAAAGAATAATTTACTGGTTGGGGCTACAGAAAAAAATCCACTTGTTATACAATCACAAAATCAACTGATTGTTTTAAAATCTAATATTCTTAATAGTTTAAATATTTATATTAATAAACTAAAAATGAAATTAAATAAATATGATGACTTTAAACAAAAAAGTAATTTAATGATTGGAGTTATTCCACTTAAAGAAGCTGAGTTAAGTAATCTAGGAAAAGATCTTTTACTTGTAAATAATTTATATGCATATTTATCCAAAAAGAAAGAAGAAGCGTTAATCAATTTATCCTCTTTAGAACCAAATATAAAATTGATTAATGAAGTTGACTATACTGTAATATCAAAAACCAGTTCGAAAAAAACTTTTTCAATGTTTTTATTTGCGGGATTTATTCTTCCAATTGGCTTTTCATTAAGTTTATTTTTTTTTAGAGCATTTTATGTTGATGTAGAATATTTAAAACAAAAACTTCAGGGAATTGATTTTTTAGGTGTCATAAAATTAACAAAAGATAAGACATCTAATGAGATTAAATCAATACAAAATGAACTTATGAAAAGAATTTATCATAATATTAATATAATAATCCCTAAATCCAAAAATGGATTGTCAATCATGGTAACATCATGTGTTAAAAATGAAGGAAAAACATATACTGCCTATAATTTTTCAAATTTCTTAGCAAAAATGGGTAATAAGGTAATTCTTATTGGAACTGATTTAGGAAATCCTGATTTATCAAAATTATTTGACAATAAAAACATTAAATTAAAGACAAAAGGGCTCACAGATATTATTCATGATGATGATAATGATTTTAAAGAGCTTTTTGAACAATATAAAATAAAAGAAAATCAACTAGATACTCTTTTTGTTGGAACAAATAATTTAAGTCATAATGTTTTTGAGCATGTTAAATTTGATGAATTAATATCTTATTTAAAAGAAAAATATGATTACGTAGTTTTTGACACTGCGCCAGTAATGATGATGGTTGATGCTTTAAAATTAACACAAAAGTCAGACTTTGTTATTCATGTTTTTAGAAAGTATTTCTCATCAAAAAAGTTAGTGAATTTTCTATTAGAATATAATGAAAAATACAAGCCAAAAAACATAGGCTATGTTGTTACTGATGACACCAAACCTGATAAATTTATTGATAAATATGGATACGGTTATGGGTACGGGTATGGATACGGATACGGAACCACATAAAACAATACCATTGAGCAGTTGCATCCAAAACTCAGAAAGTTCTAATGAATATTATATCAATAAATTGAAAAGTAATTTTAAATATCTAACAACAATATCAAAAGAAACTATTGAAAATTGCAGTGGTGTGGTCTGGATTTAGTACTCTGAAGCCACAGAAAACTCAATAAAAAAATTATGAAAAAGAGATTAAGAGGGGTGCAATAGTACCTCTTTTTTTTTATTTATGAGTAAATCTGTTTATCTACATACATAATTATTAAACTAAACCATATAAAATTATTATTATTATTATTAGTGTTTTTTAATCTTATTTTTAATCTTGTCTTTTGGACAAGAACCACAAAGTCAGATAAAAAAAATTCTTATCAGGTGGTTAATTTTCAAAGAAATAAGTTAACTAAAACCTCCCTACACACTAAAAAACACCTGTAAAAAAATTACCTCACATGGGTAAACCATACCTTGGGAAGTGATACCAGATTATTGTCATCTCACACTTTCATGAAGGTGCTAGAAAACTACTACATCAATCCACTTCTACTAAACGTAGAAGAAGAGAAACTAATGAAGATTAAAATATTTGGGTAGTTCGTATTTTATCTAAAATAAAAATCTAGCACATATAACACAAAAATGATTATATACTTTTAACTATCTGAAAATGAAACGATAAAATTAAATTAGATGGTAAATAGTGTTATGAGATCGACGAACTACCTACTGCTCTATCCCGCGATATTATTTCAAAAATAAAAACTCAGACTCTAACTCACGACGCATAAACTCGACACCTTATTTCCGTTTGCAAATACACAACTTAACTAAATAATAGATCAAACTTTTTTTTGTTATTTTTTTGATGCTCTAAATTCTAATCAAATACAAAAAGGAATTACCTTTGTAGCATGACACATAAAGCTGGTTTTGTAAATATTATAGGAAATCCTAACGTAGGTAAATCTACATTAATGAATGCTTTGGTAGGCGAAAAGCTATCTATCATTACTGCGAAAGCCCAAACTACCAGGCACCGTATTTTAGGAATTGTCAATGAAGATGATTATCAGATTGTGTTTTCTGATACTCCAGGAATCATAAAACCAGCCTATGAACTTCAATCTTCTATGATGGATTTTGTGAAATCTGCTTTTGAAGATGCCGATATTTTAATCTATATGGTAGAAGTTGGTGAAAAGGAATTGAAAAATGAGGCATTCTTCCATAGAATAATTCACAGTGAAATTCCTGTAATGTTGCTTTTAAACAAGATTGACAAATCTTCTCAAGATGAAGTAGAAGAAAAAATACAATATTGGAAAGACAAAGTACCCAATGCCGAAGTATTTGTAATTTCTGCCCTAGAAAAATTTAATGTAGCAGCAGTATCAGATAAAATAAAAGAATTATTACCAGAAGGGCCTGCCTTTTATCCGAAAGATCAATTAACAGATAAACCAGAGCGCTTTTTTGTAAATGAAAAAATTAGAGAAAAAATTCTAATTCATTATAAGAAAGAGATTCCATACTCTGTAGAAGTAGAAACAGAAGAGTTTACAGAAGAAGAAACCATTGTTAGAATACGTTCTATAATTATGGTAGAAAGAGAAACGCAAAAAGGAATTATTATAGGTCATAAAGGTGCAGCACTAAAAAGAGTGGGCGCAGAAGCAAGAAAAGATTTAGAAAAATTCTTTGAGAAAAAAGTGTACATAGAACTGTATGTAAAAGTAAATAAAAACTGGCGTAGTGACAAGATTCAGCTAAAACGTTTTGGTTATAATCAGAAATAGATACAGGCATTTCCCTACTTCATTTTAGATACATCCCCTTATTTTTAAAGAAGAAAAAGCAGTAAATAATTTAAAGGATTTTAGTTTTTTAAAGACTTCATTTTTAGCGTCTTTCTTAAAAGCTTAAATCGTACCTTTGCAAAAAATTTGAACACAAATGAATAGTATTGTTGCCATCGTAGGAAGACCAAATGTAGGAAAGTCGACACTTTTTAATAGATTGGTGCAGAGAAGAGATGCTATTGTAGATTCTGTTAGTGGAGTTACAAGAGATAGGCATTATGGGAAATCTGACTGGAATGGAAAAGAATTTTCTGTAATAGACACAGGTGGTTATATTATTGGTTCTGATGATATTTTTGAAGAAGAAATTAGAAAACAAGTTAAACTAGCAATTGAAGAAGCAGATATTATTGTATTTGTTGTTGATGTGGAAGAAGGTATTACACCTATGGATGCTGAAGTTGCTAAGATTTTACGAAAAGTAAAAAAGCCAATTTTTGTTACTGTTAATAAAGTTGATAACGCAATGCGAGATGCAGATGCTGTAGAGTTTTATAACTTAGGCTTGGGTGGTTACCATACCATCTCTTCTATTAATGGAAGTGGAACTGGAGATCTATTAGATGATATTGCGCTAAAGATGCCTGCGCCTGAAGCCGTAGATTTAGAAAAAGTAGACTTACCAAGATTTGCTGTTGTAGGAAGACCAAACGCAGGTAAATCTTCTTTTATAAATGCTTTAATTGGTAAAGAAAGAAATATTGTAACAGATATTGCAGGTACAACAAGAGATTCTATTGATACAAAATACAACCGTTTCGGATTCGACTTTAATCTAGTAGATACTGCCGGAATTAGAAAAAAATCGAAAGTAAAAGAAGATTTAGAGTTTTACTCTGTGATGCGTGCAGTGCGTTCTATAGAATATGCAGATGTTATTATTTTAGTAGTAGATGCAACTCGTGGTTTTGAAGGCCAAGATCAAAGCATCTTTTGGCTGGCAGAAAAAAATAGAAAAGGAGTTGTTGTCTTAATAAATAAGTGGGATCTAGTAGAGAAGGAAACCAATACTATGCGTGATTTTGAAGCCATGGTTAGAAAACAAATTGAGCCTTTTACAGATGTGCCAATTGTATTTACTTCTGTATTAACAAAACAACGAATTTTTAAAGCTATTGAAACTGCAGTAGAAGTTTTTGAAAGAAGAAAATTCAAAATTTCTACTAGCAAGCTGAATGACGCAATGTTAGAAATTGTAAAAAGTTATCCGCCACCAGCTACAAAAGGAAAATTTGTTAAAATTAAATATTGCATGCAACTACCTACACTTACACCTCAGTTTGCATTTTTCTGTAATTTACCGCAATATGTAAGAGACCCTTATAAACGTTTCTTAGAAAACAAACTAAGAGATATGTACGATTTTTCTGGTGTACCCATTACCATCTATTTTAGACAGAAATAAAAAATTAAGCCATTATAGAATTATAAAAGAATGCATGATATTTAAAATATTGTGCATTTTTTTATTTAAAATTTTTCGTAAATTTAGGTATTGAATTGTATTCAAATAAAATAGAATTATTTGTAAGTTAAGACCTATTATTTCGTCCAAATAAAAGAGGATAACAATTATAAAAAAAGAAAACAACTAGCATGCTTACTTGGAAAGAAATTATACATTTTGCTACAAAAGGAAATCCAACTCCAACTAAAAGAGTTGAAAAAACAGCAACCGAATGGCAAATCCTTTTAGCCCCAGAACAATACAGAGTTACCAGACAAAAAGGTACAGAAAGCCCATATACAGGAGCTTTATGCTCTATTTATGATGCAGGTAAATACAATTGTATTTGCTGTAACACTCCTTTATTTGATGCTACAATAAAATTTGATTCTAATTCTGGATGGCCAAGTTTTACGCAACCTATTCAAGAAAACGCAATTAAATATCATAAGGATGTTACTTTTGGAATGGTTAGAGTTGAAGCACTCTGCAATACTTGTGATGCACATTTAGGTCATGTTTTTCCTGACGGACCAGCACCTAGTGGATTGCGTTATTGTATGAACTCTGCAGCAATGCAATTAGAAAAAAAATAAAGTAAATAATCATAAAAAATTATTGTAGGTATGTGCAATAGGGTCTCTTTTAATTAAGGTCTACTTCATATCTATTATTAGCAATAACAGCGATATAAAATGAGTAAAAACGTACAAATAGCCACTTTAGGGGGTGGATGTTTTTGGTGTACAGAAGCTGTATTTCAAGAAGTAAAAGGGGTAGAAAAAGTGATCTCTGGTTATGCTGGAGGAGATGTTCCAGGAGAACCAACATATAGAGAAATATGCTCTGGCTTAACAGGCCATGCAGAAGTAATTCAAATTACTTTTAATGCAAATACTATTTCGTATCAAGATATTGTAGTCATTTTTATGACGACACATGATCCTACAACTTTAAACCAACAAGGAGCAGATAGAGGCACGCAATACAGGTCTGTAATCTATTATCATAACGATGTGCAACAGAAAATAGCAGCAGCAGTTTTAACACAAATTCAAGACTACTATGAGCGTGAAATAGTAACAGAATTGAGTGGGCTACCTCCTTTTTATGTGGCAACGCAAGAACATCAGGATTTTTATAAAAATAATAACGGCCAAGGATATTGTACCTACGTGATTGAACCGAAGTTAGCGAAACTGCGAAAAATGCATGCAGAGAAACTAAAATAGGGCATTACAAAAATTAAAAGGGTTTAGCGCTACCAGCTAAAAAAGCTCTAAAACCTTTGAAAAAAAATGAAAATACAATTATTTGGTACAAAAAAATGCCATAAGACAGCCTACTATAAAACCTTTTTAGAAACACGTAACTTACATTATGTATTTCTAGATGTTGAAAATAACGAAGAGAATGAAACCAAATTGCGTAACTTGTATGAAAATAAAAAACTAAATTTCCCTACGATTACTATTGATAGTAAAAAATTAAGAAATCCTTCTGATAGCGCACTTCAAAAATGGATTGACAAAACAAAGCGTTAAAACCCTTTGAAAATTTAAAAAATTCGAATTTGAAATTAAATATAAAAAACACTTTAACTACAGAATTGCCAGCTGATGTTGTCAAAGAAAATACAAGGAGGCAAGTAGAAAATGCAGCTTTTTCTTATGTTTTACCAAAGAAAACTGCCAAGCCAGAAATCTTACATATTTCTAAAGAAATGGCATCTGAATTGGGTATTTCTAATACTGAAACTAAAACAGATTTTTTTAAAAATATAGTTACAGGTAATGATATATACCCAAATACAACACCGTATGCTATGTGCTATGCCGGGCATCAATTTGGCAATTGGGCAGGACAATTAGGAGATGGACGTGCTATTAATTTATTTGAAGTTGAGCATCAAAATAAAAACTGGAAAGTCCAATTAAAAGGTGCCGGCGAAACACCTTATTCTAGAACTGCAGATGGTTTAGCCGTTTTACGCTCTTCTGTTAGAGAGTATTTGTGTAGTGAAGCTATGTTTTACCTGGGCGTGCCAACCACCAGAGCTCTATCTTTAAGCTTATCTGGTGATGCTGTTTTACGTGATGTTTTATATGATGGGAATCCAGCATATGAAAAAGGTGCTATTGTTGCTAGAATTTCACCTTCTTTTTTACGTTTTGGTAGTTTTGAAATTTTTACAGCGAGAGATGATTTAAAAAATTTAAAGGTCTTGGTAGATTATACAATTAAACATCATTTTCCGCATTTAGGAGCTCCCTCAAAAGAAAATTATATTGCCTTTTTTAAGGAAGTTACAGAACGTACTTTAAAAATGATTATTGACTGGCAACGTGTTGGTTTTGTGCACGGAGTTATGAATACAGACAACATGTCTATTTTAGGTTTAACTATAGATTTTGGGCCGTATGGTTGGTTAGAAGGTTTTGATTTTGGATGGACACCAAATACTACAGATCGTCAGCACAAACGATATCGGTATGGAAATCAACCAAATATGGGTTTATGGAATTTGTATCAACTGGCAAATGCTTTATATCCAATCATAGAAGATGTAACCCCATTAGAGACTATTTTAAAACAGTATACAACAGATTTTGAGCACCAATCTTTAATCATGATGAAATCTAAGTTGGGGTTATCTATTAGCGATGCAGATGACTTACAATTGATTCAGCGTTTAGAAGATAATTTACAATTAGTAGAAACAGACATGACTATTTTCTTTAGAAAACTAAGTGATTTTACGGATACAGAATCTAGCTTGCAATTGATAGAAAAAGCATTTTATGACTTCGAAAATATTTCTAATGAAGTGAAAGATACTTGGAGTTTATGGTTTAAAAAATATGCGAATAGACTTCAGAAAGAATTAATATCATCAAAAGAAAGAAAACAAAAAATGGATGCTGTAAACCCTAAGTATGTGCTAAGAAATTACATGTCTCAAATGGCAATTGACGAGGCAGATAAAGGAAATTACACTTTAATTGATGAATTATTTCAACTCTTAAAAAAACCATATGAAACACAACCAGAGCAAGAAAAATGGTTTTCAAAAAGACCAGAATGGGCAAGAAATAAAGTAGGGTGTTCTATGTTATCTTGTAGTTCTTAAAATAAAAAAATATGAAATTAGGATTAGGAACTGCTGCACTAGGAAGACCTCAATACATAAATGTTCGTTTAAAAAATGGTGAAAAATCTGATTTAGAAGCGTTTAAAAAAAATAGTTTTTCTGTATTAGAAACTGCCTATAATAAAGGTATTAGATATTTCGATACAGCTCCTGGTTATGGTTTGGCAGAAGCACTAGTAGTAGAATGGTTACAAACAAAAAATGACACGTCTATTCAAATTGCTACAAAATGGGGATATACCTATACCGCTAATTTTGATGAAAATGCAATAGTGCATGAAGTAAAGGAACACAGTTTAGCAAAATTAAATGCACAATGGAATTTTTCTAAACAACTACTCCCCTATTTAAAAATATATCAAATTCATTCGGCAACTATAGAAACTGGTGTTTTAGAAAATTCTAAAGTTTTAGAACGATTGGCTTCACTAAAAAAAGAACATAATTTAAAAATAGGATTGACTACAACAGGCACAAATCAAGCAGAGGTAATTAAAAAAGCGTTAAACATAACGGTTGATGGTACTTCTCTTTTTGATTTATTTCAAGTAACTTATAATTTCTTAGATCAAAGTTTACTTGAAATTTCAGAAGAACTAATACATGAAAATAAATCAATTGTAATTAAAGAAGCTTTAGCAAATGGTAGGGTTTTTAGAAACGAACCCTATCCACATTATAATAAAATGTATGAAGTTTTAGAAGGTATATCAAAAAAGCACAACGTTGGCGTAGATGCAATTTCATTGAAATATTGCGAACAAACCGTACCTAATAGTATTGTTTTAAGCGGAGCAAGCACCAACGCACAGTTAAAACAAAATTTACAATTGAATACTTTTTCACTCTCTAATAATGAAATTGAACTCCTAAATTCATTTAAAATAGCTCCGGAGTTTTATTGGAAAGAACGCAAACAATTAATTTGGAACTAGCTCTATTAATAACACACTTTAACCAGTAAAGTCTCTAGTATTATTCCGACTACTTAAAAAAACAAACAATTATGAGCCTAATACAAAGTTTAAAAAAATATTTTACCGCAAAAGATACTGGAAATACAAACGAAAATGCACCGGAAGGGATTTGTCCAAATTGTTGGGGTAAACAAGAATGGGAAGGAGATTTCTACAAGCTAAATAAAGGAAGTAAATTGGTCGGAAATGACCAAACTTATAATAGTTTTATTAAAAAAATTGTAGAGAGTAATATCAGTGGAATGGTTATCAATGAAGACAACTATGAGTGTGAAACTTGTAAAATAAGTCATAAATAAGAATTTAAAAATTCTTACATTTAAAAAAATTATTTTTCATCAATGATTCATGAACTTAAAGAAATTATTAAGCAGGCCGTCATCAATCAACAAAAAGGATTGAAAAACGTTCTAGCAACTGTTGTTTTTCTAGAAGGTTCTTCTTATAGAAAACCCGGAGTTAGAATGTTAATTTCTGAAGATTTGAGTTCTGTTGGTGCCGTTAGTGGTGGCTGTGTAGAAAAAGAAATTATTCATAGAGCAACTACCGTTTTTAGAGACAACAAGCCTAAAGTAATTACATACGATGGTAGATATAAGTTAGGTTGTGAAGGTGTTTTATATGTTTTAATCGAGCCTTTTTTTGTTACTAACCAATTTATATCTGCTTTTTCTGAAGCAAATTCTAAAAGAGAGTCTTTACAATTAACCAGCTATTTCAAAAAAGAAAATGAAGTTTTTGGTGAATTTGGTACAAGTGTAACTTTTAAAAATAGGCAACAATTTGCATTTACAAAAACAGTTATAACCAAAAGTGATGTTGCCCTTTATAACCAGGTATTACAACCTGCTTTTAAATTAATTATTATTGGGGGCGAGCACGATGCAGTTAAATTATGCAAAACAGCAGCTACATTAGGCTGGGAAGTTGAGATAATTACTTCTATAAAAGATAGCAAACAACTTACCGATTTCCCAGGAGCGAATAAAGTAATTAGCGAGAGTCCTGAAGCAATTAAATTCAACAATATCGATGATAATTGTGCGCTTGTACTTATGAATCATAGTTATGTGCAAGATTTAAAATATGTGATTGAACTTGCCAAGCAGCAACCAAAATATATTGGGATTTTAGGTGCACCAAGCAAAAGAGAACGTTTATTTAATGAACTCCTTGAATATGAACCAGAAACTACAGAAGCATTTTTAGATTCAATTTATACGCCAGCCGGATTGCATATTGGTGCACAAACACCAGAAGAAATTGGGGTTTCTATTATTGCAGAAATTCTTGCAGTAATTAGAGCAAAAGAACCCTTTTCTTTACGGAAATTAGAAGGAAAAATACATAAATAATGATAAATCTTGCAATTTTAGTTTTAGCTGCGGGAGAATCTTCTAGGATGAAGACACCAAAACAATTGGTTAAAATTGGAGTTAATTTCTTGTTAGAAACCGTTTTATCTAGAGCAAAAGCTATCAATGTAAATCATGTATACTGTGTTTTAGGTGCAAACGATGTTTTAATACGGAGAGAAATTTCATCTGCAAATATTCACTTTATTCACAATACTAATTTCAAAGAAGGATTAAGTAGCAGCATTGCTTATGGAATAGCTCATTTAAAAACCACAACAAATAGCTATGATGCAATTCTAGTACTTTTAGGAGACCAGCCAGCAATAGAAAAAACATATTTAAATGAAATGATTGCACTGTTCAATAAAGATCAATCAAAAATTATAGCTTCTAATTATGGAAAGAAATTGGGCGTTCCTGCTATATTCCCCAAGAGTTATTTTAACAAATTACAAAAAATGTCTGGTGATTTTGGTGCTAAAGATCTTTTAAATAACAACAGTAACGTCGTTCATCTAAACAAGCAAACCAACTTTATAGACATAGATACAGAAGAAGACCTGCAAAATTTTAAAAAAACGCTTTTAAGATAGCAATCTGAAGGTTTTCTTTTAAAGAGAAGTACCTCCATCCAGCGTAATCGTTTGACCTGTAATAAATTTTGTATTGTCAGAGGCAAGCCAAACAACTGCATCTGCAATTTCTTCCGCTTTCCCAAAACGTTTCATAGGAATAACACTTTTTAAAATGGCATCCATCTCAGGCTTGGCTGCTAGCAGTTGATCAAGCAAGGCAGACTCCGTGTAGCCCGGGCAAACTGCATTTACTCTAATATTTTTTGTAGCATACTCCATTGCAGCAGATTTTGTCATTCCTACCACTGCAAATTTACTAGCACTGTAACTTATATTGTTGGGTGAAGCCTTTAAACCTGCTAAAGAAGCAATATTTACAATATTTCCATATCCTTGAACTAAGAACTGTTTCAATGCTACTTTCATACAATAAAAAACGCCGGTTTGATTCACAGCAACCACCATGTCCCAATCTTTTAAGCTAGATTCATGGGTTCGCAATAAGTTAGGACCAATACCTGCATTATTAACAATAACATCTAAGCGTTCATATCTCTGCACGGTTGAATGAATCAGCTGCTCTACCTCTTCAAAATTAGTAACATTGCATTTATTTGCAGAAGCAACACCCCCATTCACAGTTATTTCAGAAACAACTTTTTCAGCACTTTCGATATCCATATCAGAAACAACAACAGTAGCTCCTTGGTTTGCTAAATGTATTGAAGTTGCCTTTCCAATCCCAGAACCTGCTCCCGTAACGATTACTATTTTGTTTTTCACATCCATTAGTCTATAGATTTTGTTTTTATAGCCTTTAACGCCAATTTACAACATAATTCTGCAGCTTTGTTTAAAGTAGCAAAGCGTGGGTCTGTAGTAAAGCCTTTTGTATATCGATAATAAATTTGTTGTGCAATTACAGCAATTTTAAACAAGCCAAACACATAATAAAATACCAAATGGTCTACATTTCTGCCAGATTTTTGAGCATACATTTGAGCAATTTCACTCCGTACTGGATTTCCTTCAAAAACGGTTGGAGACGGAATCCCTTGTTTTACAAACTCATGATCAGTTGCTACTGTCCAATAGCCTAGTGAAGTTCCTAGATCCATCAGCGGATCTCCTAAGGTCGCCATTTCCCAATCTAAAACCGCTGCAACCTCCTTCCACGAATCGTCTTTAAAAACAATATTATTGTATTTATAGTCATTGTGAATTAAACAATGTTGAGACTCTTTAGGCTGATGTAGCTCCATCCATTCCATGACCAATGCTGCTTCAGGATATGCAGTTGTTTTCACTTTTAAAAACTGTTTTCCCCAATTGGTAACCTGCCTTGAAACATATCCTTCCGGTTTTCCTAAACTTTCTAAGCCTACTTCCTTATAATCTATAGCATGCAACTGAGTCATTGTTTCCAACCAAGAATTAGCAACAGTAGTATATTCAACCGACGAAAGGTTCCTTTGTTTTGCTTCTTTATAATTTAAGATGATTCCGTCTACTTTTTCCATGATGTAAAAATCACTTCCTAAGATAGTAGTGTCTTCTGAAAAAGAAAACATCTTTGGTACTTTAGGAAAAGCGGCGCGCACACCACTTTGAACTTTAAATTCACGGTGCATGTCATGCCCTCGTTTAATGGCACCAATTGGTGGTTTCCTTAGCACGAATTCTTTATTTTCGAATGCCAATAAGTAGGTTAAATTGGAATATCCATGAGTAAACTGAGTAACCCATAATGGACTCTCCAGGGAATTTAACAAGTCGTTTTCTTGAAGATATTTCTTTAATAAAACTTCATTTAATTCCTCCCCTTTGCGCACTTTTTGGTTGCTCATTACTTATTTCCGTATTTTTTTATACAACTTTTACCTAATTGATACATGTGCACTTCGTCTGGACCATCTGCCAAGCGCAATATTCTCGCTAGCGCAAAATAATGTGGCAAATAGGTATCTGGACCGACTCCTTTTCCTCCTAAAATTTGCATTGCGCGATCAATCACTTTTTGAGCCATCTTTGGTGCAATAATTTTTATCATTGCAATGATGTCTTTTGCTTCTTTATTTCCTGCTTTGTCCATTTTATCTGCTGCAGAGAGTGTTAATAGGCGGGCTTGTTCAATTTCGCATTGCGACTTTGCAATTTCATGACGAATACTACTGTACTCATGAAACTTCTTTCCAAAAGTAGCCCGCTCCAAAGTTCTTTGTGACATCAATTCTAAGGCATATTGCGCCATGCCCACTAAACGC
>Ga0307995_1001485_pt1 | contig 14567 bp, 18 predicted proteins | sample EllFjometagen262_FD_203132 | JGI IMG/M metagenome (GOLD analysis project Ga0307995, IMG submission 203132) | Marine microbial communities from Ellis Fjord, Antarctic Ocean - #262 | ecosystem: Environmental > Aquatic > Marine > Unclassified | place: Southern Ocean | collected 2014-11-02
CAGACTTGTCTTGTTACATCTTTTATTATTGTCGGATTTTTTGATTCATAAGTGATGGTTTTCACACATTTTCGATTAACGAATGCTTGATAACTTTTGATGGTTTTCCTTTTGCCACCCATAAAGAATAATGGTTCAGCATTATCTAATTTAATTTTCCTAGTTCCAGTCCATTTCAATTCTATTGTGCAACCTGGTGCACTTGGTGTGTATGTTTTTCTCATTATTTTTCATCTCCTTTTTTATTATGGTCTTTTAGTCCCATTCAAATCATACTCGGACTGCAACTACTTAGTCTCTTCGGAGGTTTGTTCATACTTTTTGTATATCTTTTTAAGTAGTCGGAACGTATTATATAATATTATGAAAGTCTTTAATTGGCCCCAGGCATCTCTTAAACCTGTGAAGTCACAGGCGATGTTGATTCAGGGTAGTTGGTGGGATTATGATTTGGATATTTCTATAATGGCTGAGTTTCCTTCTAGTTATGGTAGTGATGAGGTAACTAAGTTCATGACTTATTTAACGCAGTTTGAGATTTGGGATGAACTTAATCAAGGAGACCATAGACTATGGGGGGTTACGCTTGAAGAAAAATATTTGAATGAATCAGGTGGATTACGAAGTAATCGAATTGTTGATTTTAACAATGAGTTTGAGGATTACAGAGAATCAGATGAATTCTCCACTCAAATACTACAAACAATAGGAACTAAGTTGGCAGAAATTTGGGAAGGGCAATGGGAATTAATTTTGTGGCATAATGACCCTGATTGGGAAATGCTTTTTCAGAAAATGGGTACTGGGATGTTATATGCGTAGCCTTAATTGGCCTAATTTGTTGGGAGATGGATTTCCCTCACCAACTCTAATGTTAGCAACCTATTGGGATAGTAATCTACAATTAACTGCCCTTAAAATCAATTCCCTAGATAATTTTATCGTATTTTTAACTGAACTCGACATTTGGATTAAATTGAATCGAAGAGATTATGAATGGTGGGAAATTAATTTTAAACATTCTTCAAATTTTACTCCAATAATTATTCAATCGGGTGACGGAACTCAACTAGCAATAGATTATGATAGTTCATCTCCTCATTTACAAGAGATAGGACTATCTATTTATGATGATGTGGTTAAGTTTGTAACTGAGAATTGGACTCAAGAGTGGAACCTTACTTGGAGAGGTTATGATGGTTATGGGCAACATGATATTTCAATATTAAAAACTGGATTAGGAGAGTTAGAATGAATACATTTAATTTTCCAAAAAGTCCAATACTATTGAGTAGGTGGACACCCATGACACTTTTAGAATTACCAAACAACTATCCAATCAATAGTGGGCAAAATCATATATCAAAATCTTATGATAATAAAGTAATGGACTGGATGAAATTTTTAAAAACAAGGGGATGGAGTTTTCATTGGGATGATGACCCAACATACATTGATTTTTGGAATGAACCAGATGAGTATGCAATATTGTTGGAAAATTGGGCCCGTATGTGGAGGTATGAGTCGCCATGGTCTACTATAGGACGTGTTAATAGACAAATTCCTTGGATATATCCTAGAACATTCCAAATAGTATCTGTTGATTATGATGAATCTCATAATGCTGATGATGTTGCCACTGCACCTCAAACATTATTAATAACATTAAATCAGTTAGATTCTAATCATCTTGAGGGCTCAACTGATATGCAAGATATTGCAGACTTACTTATTGAGGAAATTGTTGATGAAACAGGATATCTAGTAGAAGGATTTTACTTTAAAGAATTAATGCCTGATGGTAGTCTCAAAGAATTAACCAATTGAGTCCTCATTAAATATATTCTTCTATCAAACTATTTTGCCATACAGATTCTTGAACAATTATGATATCACTACTGGACGGAGTAAATTCTGATAAAGTTTCAGTAAATTCAGTCCAGTAATTTTCTGTCATGTATGTTTGACCTTCACTTGAATCTGGGTCTAAATTTCCTTCTACATAAGTACGTAGTTTCATAAATGCATATTCGCCAATAATAAATAAATCCATTCGATATGAACCGCATAATAAAAAATGTTCTTCATTTTCTATGTGTGCATCAGTGATGAATTGTTGTAAATTTTCTACATATTCATTATCAATAACATCTTCACTATCAGGTGTAAATGCTTCTAATAGGTTAAGGATAGGATTTTCTAATAGCCAATCCATTTCACTCACCACTCTTCAATCGATAAACCTTTGCACCACCATTCCCACGCATTTCTGATGCGTGTTGACAGAAATCAGAGTAATGCATAAACATACCCATTTGTCGGACTGTTGGCTCATATCTGCCCCAACTTCCCTTTAGTGCTCCTAATACCTGGACTGCTGTCCAAGTATAGCCAAGTTCTGTTTCTTCGTGTTCTTGCATCAACGCCATTACCATTTCAGCATGTCGTAGACTAATTCCAAATTTCTTTTTACTTTTTAAGTTCGCCATTTAATGGTCTCCAAACTATGCTAATAAGTCACACTATATGAAGGTATGCTTCAGACGCTTAGAGGTTTCATTATAGTAGTAGTATCTATTTCTGTAACTGTCCAAAAAATTACACCTAGTGCTAAAATGGTTAATGCGAGAGGGATAATAGCAATTTTGTCTCCAACGTTGGGTTGTGGGGAATAAACATCACCACCATCATTAGGAGGTTGATTAGTAGTTTCAGGAGCAATCGGGACTTTATTATCATCCTTTTCTGCTGAATAGTTTTTATTATTAAACATAGAATATCTTTGTAACTGTTCACCTAATGGAGTAGATTCACTACCAAATGCTAAAGATGGATATGTAAATGCACTTTCCATAATTATGATTATGCCGCCCGACTATTTAATATTGATGGTATTTAGGAGAGGAAAATCTACAGAATAATAATTATTCTTAGTCCAAGTATCTCAAATGTGACGGAGAAGGGTCCTTTTCCACCGATAAAGGTCCTGCTTTACACGAAGTTAATAAACCTTCCTACTTTTTCACGTTTTTTTTAGCGGACCTGGGCGGACCAGTCTTTAAGTAGGGTTCCGCAACTGTGACGGAGAAGGGTCTTCTAATGAGAATTTTCGAGGACCTTGGCGGACCAGTCTTTAAATAGGGATACTTAGCCATTATATTAATCATCGTTTGAGCGAGGTATATAATTATTTCTATAATTTCTATAACCAGTAAATCCGATGTTTCGATAACCAGCATTCCAAGGGGTAGTATGATTCTCAACTCTCAATCCACTACTAATAGGATAATTCTCTATATCTTCATCATTTTTCCATGAATGTTGAATAAAATCGATTGGTGTTTCAATAAACTCATCAATTAACCACTGAGGGATATAAATAGGATTTCTAGGTGATTGAGAGGTTAGTAAATCAGCAGATAAATCATTATCAAACACATTAGTCCCACTATCATAAGAATTAGTAGCAAAATCACCATCCCTATCAATTCCAGTAACTGCAAAATAAACTTGACCAGAGAGTAAAGAATTCCATAAATCTTCTCCATCATTATTTATTATTGTACTCCAAAGGTCACTTTGGTCCCCAATAGAAATATCTCCATCATTCTGAGTAAGAGCCTGAGTAAATAGACTCATCAAACCTTCTTTGAAAGATGGATGAGTTCGAGTACTCAAAAATATACTGTCAAGTTCATCTATATCAAGTAACCTACCTCTAGCAAAAGAATCCCATTTAACTAAGTTAGTAAACTCCTGTAATACAAATAAATTTAAAATCTCAGGATTTAATCTAACCATATATTTAGCAGCACTGCCTATAATGATTATATGTTCTCGAGGTGGATAATTAAAGCCTGCAATCATTGTAATCCCTCAGGATAATTTAAACTCTTAATAAATTGTGTTCCAAATGTCAATGGAAGTTCCCAAATTTCTAATATTGGCTCACTCCTATTAGTACTCCAACTATTCCAATGAATTATCGATTCATCTAATGACCCATAGTCAGTGTCAGACCGCCACACTATTGATGCTGTAGATTCTTTAAAAACAAACTTTTCTCGTAGTCCTATGCTAGGTACAAATAGAGTTTTTGCAAAAATCTCACGATAACCATTATTGGCAATGCCATTCCATAGTAATGATTTAGGCCAGGCTCCTGAAAGTAATGTTTCATAGTATTTTATATCTAGTGACCCAGGTACTTCCTTACGTGAGATTGGTCCTAAATCATCTACTAATTCAATATACTTATTGCGAATACATCCCAGAATCCTAATATTTTCGGGAATTGAGGTCAGATGCTTGTTCAATACTTTATCTCGTTCTATTGCCGTATCAAACCAAACAGTACCCTCATCTTGACCAAAATCAATTCCATAAATCAATCTTGATTCCTCCTCAGTATCCTCCTCATTCCTATCTATATCCATAAGGGCGAAGGCGACTGGATTTTCTCTAAAATACTGAATATAAAATCGATTAGGTTCGACATCTTTCATTTTCCATTCATCCTTAGTGACTAATCGAGCCGTTCGCTTTAAAAATGTTTGAAATTGGTCCCGAGTAAACTCATCACCTAATATCCGATACATACTTTCTAAAACATCACCATAGTCTCCTGCAGTTATCATAGTAATCCCTCAGGGTAATTCAAACTTCTTTGAAGAATAACTTCAGTTTTTAGTTTCGATTTCAAATATTCATATAAGTCAAGAGTTGCAAATTCATTTTCAGCCGAATTAGAATCTACTATAAGTCCACCCCACACCCATCGCTTTGGGTCTTCGGTATACATTCCAAATTCCCTCTCACCTAACTCATAACCATCATCAATATTATCTGAATTAAGTAACTTTAATGTTATAAATAACATACTTTCATTCCACCTAGCCTGAGTAAAACAAAAACTAGATAGTGGATTTAAGGTATCTACAGATTTTAACAAAGTCATAATAGTTGTTTTATTTCGAGTAAATCCTAAATGGGTTTCAACTAATGTATCAACATGTTCTCTTGCCTTAATAAAGTTTTGTGTATCAGTTTCTGCAGAATAAGCGGGGTCCCAATCCCTACCATATAATAATGAAAAAAATAGAATCCATTCATAAACCCATAATTCTAATTCAGTTTTCCAATCAGACCTTTGAAGATTATTAGGAAAATATTCCTTAGTTGGATACAACCATCTAAATCCCTTTATCTTAACGCCTTTGTTAATTAATTCATCTGTAACTAATTCTCGAGCCTCCATACTTTGTAAATACTCGAGATTTTTATTACGAAATTCCAGGAACATTTCTAAAAATATTGGGGAAATAATCCAAGCCATACTTAATATATTCCTTACTGCTATTTGAAGATTACCTTTATACGGGTAATAAGAATTATTAGTTATTATGCGTTGGCTAGGTAATCATGCAATTCAAATGGCATTAGTTAATCAATGCCGTGACCGAGAGGTTCAAATGGTACAATTTGCACGAACAGGTCGTAAACCTTTTTGGATTCGAAGAATTCATCTTAATTCAAGTAAATCAGTAGACTATTGGTTTAAATCATTACATTGGCCTTATGAGGCAGTAGGAACATTTATAGGAACGAATAGAATAGATTGGTCAAAAGTAGGCCAACTGCCACCAACACTACGTAGTAAAGGTATAACTAGAAAAGATTACAAACTAATTTGGGATAAATATTTAACTCCTGCAGGATGTAAAGAACTAGGATTAACATGGAGCGAGATTTGGTATGGTAAGTCATTACTATTCGATTTCGATGACATTCTAGAGCCAATGCAAGCCTTTGATAAAGCAGAAAAGACTGCACAATTTTTACAAGATAATTTCAAAGTTGTTCCTAGAATGGTATTTAGTGGGAGTAAGGGATTTCATATTCATTTAGACTTAGAAGACTCATATAAGTGTGGAGGTAAAAAGCCAATAGATTTTATTGACCAAGCAGACCCATTACTTAAACTAGGTAGGCATAATGGAGCACTTGTCCAAGAGATAGCCTCGATAGCATGTGGAGAAAGATACCCAATAGCGGATAGGTCAAGCAACTTCCGCCAGGGAGTCGTTAGGTGTCCGTACTCTATTCATCCAAAAACGGGGCAAGTTGTTTGGCCTCTTAATAGTCGTGACTTAAAAAAGATTAGAGCATTATCTGCAGATGCGACTATTTTAGATATTGCTGCTGCTTTGCATACTTGGGACGTTCCCGTTCAAAGTCATTTGGCCACATCTGAAGTAACCTATATTCATCCAGAAAATAGTGTTTTCGAAAGGGGATTGCCTGCTTGGGAATCTTCACTCATCACTATCTGATTTAGACATAAATTTAGATGTCACTACAGCAACTCCTGCTATGATTATGCCTGCCAATCCTGCGACTGTAAGTCCTAATGGAATATTTGATTCTTTAAGTTTTTCATTAATATTTGCAGTAAGGCTTTCAATTTCTTGCTCTTCTAATGATTCAGTGTTTGAATCCCACCAATCTGGTTTAGCAACTTCTATAGTATAAGTTTCTTCCCAATTAACATTGGAACAAGTACCCCATCCAATAGGTTCAAGTTTAATAGTCCATGTTCCAGGTTCGTCAATCGAAAATACACCTAATCCTGGTTTTTGTTGAAGGTCTCCATTATCATCAACATAAACCTCTACATTACCAGTGATATATTTCTCATGTTTTTGAGTAGTTGTACCATCTGGTCGTTCTAAGGTCATTGTTACTAAAATCTTGTGCATCTCAGCAGCCGCATTATGGTAAGAAGTACCCCAATAAGTGGCATCAGGAAGTTTAGTAGTAGTTCCTGTTTCAGTTTTGAATTCTTCTGCAAAATAAGACCAAAAACCTCTATCTTGTTTTCCATCTTCATCTTTACAAGCCGAAAACCAAGTAAATGTACATCCAATTGCAGTTAATGCATTTCCCCCTTTGCTATCAGTAGGTACTGCTTCAATAATGTCGTCTGCAGTCTCTTTTCTAACTTCTGAATCTATAATCCAATTAGCAGGATTCTTAAGGAAATCTCCTACACCAATCCATAATACCTCTGGGGCTGCACTTACTCCTCCACTTACTACGTAAACTGTATCACTACCTGCATTCCAAACCCAGATACCTGCAGTAATCAATGGTCCAAAAATCCATTTTTCAAACCATGCTTGAACTGCTCCTCCACCACTTGTATCTTGTGGATAAAATGCTATAATAATATTTGATTCACCAGGGACTACGTATTTCTTTTCATCTGAGTCAACTCCTACATCATATTTTGTTTCATCACCAGTTCCTAAAGAAACCCAAGTTTCAACGAAATGTTTAGAGCCACATAATTTTGCTATATCTTTAGTTTCTTCGAGAGACCCAATCTTTTTTAGAGGTACTCCAAATGGACTATTTCTAATAATTTCTGCAGAAAATGTATCTGCTTGGTAGGTTTGTGGCCAAATATTTAAATCAAATGGAGATAACATTATATAGCCGCCTTTAATGCGGCTATAACTATGCCACCGAATGCCCCTAATACAAGTACCTTTGGCCAAAAATCACCTTCTTTTAACCAGTTTTCAAATAATTCTTGAGTTTCTTCAGGAATTGTAATATTGAGATTACTTGCAGAATCCTGAATAGTTTCTTCTATAGGATATGAAAATCCATACATGTGATTAAATCCAGGTAATGGAAATAAACAACCAGATTCATTTTCGTCAATCATACCAAAACCTGTTGCTAAATAATCATGAGCCATAAGGCCCAAATCAACGACAAACAAACCTGTCGCAACTCCTGCAGGTATTAATGCCGCAACTGATGCCCAAACTGCACTTGCAGTACCTCCAGAAATTATCATAGTAGCAACAAAAATTATAATAAGTACTAATACGATAATTATTTCTAAGATAGTAATACCCCATTCTTTCATAAATTGCCAAAATTTAGCAGATTGTGAACCTTCACTCCGTGCCGAATATCCATAATGGATGTTTAAATAATACTCACCCTTAGGCCAAAAATCAGGCATCTTAATTGCACCTGATGCGTTGCCTTGGGCATCAGTTTGAATTACATCAGAGAAAACCGTAGGCATAAGTAATGCACTAAGTTCTTCATTATTATCAATTTTAGCACTCAACTCAACCTCAAATTTATCTTGATATGTAGTAGAAATTGAAGAACCACTAAATTCATCTAAAAGTGATTCAACTTCAGTAGGTTGCCAAGTTGCCAATATATCATTAGAGATTTGGGCTAATAAGACATAATCCATACCCATAACTAATTCTACTTCAACACGGTCAGAGCCAGGTTGGTCATCACAAACTTCAGTTTGGGCTTGCCAATGAATGCTACAATCATCGGGAATATCATAAAAAATATACATTGGAAATGCGCTAGCACCATCTGGAGTAACTAGTTCAGGGTCAATTGTATTGCCTATAGCATCTTTTAATTCACAACTAGATTTTAGATTAGCCTTATCTTCCATTGACCCCATGTGACTAATTAACCAACCAGCCTTTTCTAAAGAATTTTCTTCTTGTAATCCTTCGTACATCCAAGAGACCACTATGAATCACTCCTTAACAGTTTTCTTCATCTTAAATATTCTAGATATGATAAATGCAAGTAATAATCCTCCGATTCCCATTGCTGCCATACCGAAATAAACCATCCTCTCAGCAGCCTCATCTTTACAATTTTCTACCCATTCATTTTTTTCTTCTTCAGACCAATCAGGATATAATTCCTCTACATCCTCTCGACAATTGGGGTCTAACCAATTCATCATAGATTCACTCCACAAAGAAACAAAATTATTAACAATATATCCTGCTACAAAGACTGCTCCAATACCTACGGCAAACTTTCTAGTAGTAATTCCTAAACTTGATTCAGTTATCTCACCTGCAGCATTTTTCTTAGGTTTAACTGCTCTTTTACTTACATCTGGTACATCGACATTTTTAGCCATTTTCTTTAATGAGTTTTTAAAGTCTGCACCTCTAAGAATTTCGTCTCCCTTTATAAGTAAATTTGCCTCAGTCAATGGCCCATCTGCCTTTCCAAGTGCATCAAATGAGGTTTTAAGGAAATTATCAGAATTACTATTTTTTAATCCATTAATCAATTCATTTGCACCATCAGTACCTTTAGACCCTTTTGGCCAATATTTGTTTCCTTCCATAGTGACATCATCTGCTAAAGGAGCACCCTTTTTAGCAAATGCCTTTAAGTTACCCCCATTTGTATAAAAAACACCCAATTCTTCGACAGTAAATTCTGTCCCCTCGATAGTCATACTTTTTGTAGGTTTTTTATCTGGCAATTTTTTCATCAGTTTACTAATGCTTACTCGTAAGTTATCACCCTCTACTTTTCGGATATATGAAAATAGTTTTTCTGTAAAAATTTTCACTGCGCCTTTAGGATTAGTTTTCGCAGCCCTCGCAGCAGCCCCACTTAATCCTTCGACGCCTTTTCCTCGTTTAAAAACTGATTCTAATGCTAACTTAATTGATTGCCGAGTCCTTCCAAACTTTAGGCCTCCACGAATACTAGTTTTAGTACCCCCTCCTAATAATCCTCTAAATGGGTTCGCCTCAAATGTAGTTTCAGCACGATTAGTCAAGAGATGAGTTGGAATAGTTACCCCGAAATCTGGCTCATATGGAGAGTACATAATTATATTAGTTATCCACCGATACTTAAAGATACCTACACATTCTTACAGATTACTTTTAAATAGGTGATTGATTATAATTATATCCATGACTAAATCATTAAAAGACCGACGTCTCGAGGTATGTAATACCTGCACCTATAAAGAGGAGCGTAAATGTGGAATTTGTGGTTGCTTAATTGGCCTAAAGGCAGGTAAGAAAAAAGAAGAGTGTCCTTTAGGGAAGTGGCCAAGTGAGTGAAGTTAAAATACTTACAATTCCCTTCTTAAAATCAGTATCTGGTGAAAGTTTTATCGAACCAATCGCAGAAATTGTACATTTCAAAAATAACTTTGGAGGAATTATTCCAAATACGGTATTTTGTCCTGCCTGTTCCACACTAACTGAATATGATAGTAAATGGGGAGAAGTTAAAGAAAAGAGAAATCTAGAAGAACATGATTATTCATTTGAAGTAGGTTATGCTACTAAAGATGGTGAAACTTATGCACAATGTTTAAAGTGTGAGTTCGACCTACGATTAGAAGCACCCAAACTAGAACCTAAAGAAAAGACTACTAAAACTGTAAGACCTCAAGTTAAAATAGTAAATAAGATTACTGCCAACACAGAAATTGAGTGGATAGGCCAAGCAAAATATGAGGGTGGGTTCTTTACTATGTCTAAAGAAGAATTTATGAGAGTAGTAAAGTCAGGACAAAACAAAGATAAAAGAATCGCTGCGAGCATCGGAGGCTCAAATTATTGTATTGAATGGGATAAATTATTCAGTGAATATAAAGAGATAAAATCTGATACTGGATTTAGGATAGGTATTGCAAGAAACCATTGGACTAATCTTTAATCGTTGAAGTGACATTAGAGGGAAGATATTAAATAGGAGAGAAAACTATTCAAGAGTGAGCGGCATGGATTTCAAAACAGAATGGAACGCAGTCATCGAAGAACTGGGAGGTGAATCGGAGATTAGGGAGTTGGCTCGTGAACAAGGGTTCATGGGTTGGCGTCAAGGAGTACTTCAACCATTAATTGGCTTTGATGATGCGTGGATGAGTAAGCCAGAGATTATTGGCTTAGGATTACTTATTCCATCTGCAGTTTTGTGTATGTCAAGAGAACTTCAAGATTTTAAAGAAGCAGACCATTTAGATGATGAGTACTTTGAAGGTTATGATAGTTTAAGTGAATATTTACTAAATAATAGAAAAGCATTACTAGCATTAGAAGAAGACATTAAAGATGCAAATGATTTTGGGTGGATGACAATTCTCGAAGAAGTAGAATTCGAATCAAGAGATAACAATGTTGAAGGTTACTCCTTACAAGATATCAAACCATTAGAATCTTCTAGTATTACTGACTTTGTAGAGCAAATTTATAATATGTTAAAAGAACTACAAAATACTACAGAACCTGACCAGGAAATTGGATTTACAAAAGAATTTCAAGAAAAGTGGCGATGATAGTCCCGATATCTTTAAATAGACAGTCCGTTGTATTAAAATCATGTCGAACCCTGAACTGTCTAATACGAGGGACACCCTTGTAGATTTCTTTTGGGAAATGTCAGATATTTTCTTCTTTAAAAGAAAAGATGGAAGCAAGGTAGAACGAATTTTCGTTGATTATTGGTTTGGTGTATTTCCTGGTGAAGTCGCTGATACACGTGAAGAATTATTCGAAATTCTCAAGACTCAAGAGATACCTGTCAAAGGTGATGGGGAAAATCCTAGTGTCTATCAAGTATTATTAGGTGGTGACTCACGAAGTAGTGCTGAAGAGAAAATGGAAAAGTTAGAAAACCGTTGGAATTTATTTAAAGATAATAATATTTTTAAAGATGGATATACAGGAAGACATCAATTAGGTGGCAATATAATTGTTGACGTACTTTTAGAAAATGGAAATGCCTCAACTACCTTATTTACAAGCCATACAGACACTGTGCATAGGACAGATGGATTTCAAAATATAAGTTTTGAATCAGATGAATCAACAGGACAATATATCATAACTTCACTTAATGATGAATGTCTTGGAGGTGATGATGGTACTGGAGTCTTTTTAATGACTAAACTAATCGAGGCAGGAATTCCAGGACGGTATATTTTTCATAGAGCAGAAGAAGTTGGAGGATTAGGGAGTGGATATATTGAAAAATCACATCAAGATTTATTGGCTGGATATACTAAGGCAATGGCATTTGACCGAAAAGGAAAAAACAGTGTTATTACCTATCAATCTTGTAGTAGATGTTGTTCAGATATGTTTGCAGAAGACTTAGGTAATCATTTAATGAATTCTTCAAAAAAATATTATTTAGAATTATTCCAAGCAGGTGACTCATTAGTTATGTGTCATGCACGTCAACCAGTACCAGAAGAAAGGACTGGTTGGAGAAACATCAAAGGTGCACGTCCCGAACAAACAGTAAATCAATATAATGTAAAACAATTTAAAGTTCCTCAAGAACAATATACATATTCAGTTACACCTAAAAATAATTTTTGGGATGAAATAGAGTTATTTTTTAATCCTGATGCTACTGAAATGTCTGAAGAAGATATTCATACAGCACTTATTAATCATGCAAATGAAGAACCAGATGAAATGAATCAAATTTTAATCTCATTCTTGGCATATGTAGATGAAGATTGGGAAACTGATACTGGTGGGTCATTTACAGATACTGCTAATTATACAGAAAATATCTCTGAGTGTACTAATTTATCAGTTGGTTATTATAATGCACATACACAAAGTGAATATCAAGATTATGCATTTTTATATGTATTTTTGAAAGGATTAATTGAAACTCCTTGGGAAGAATTATATGTTGCTGACCCATTCGATAGAGGTTATCAAAACATAGGTTATACTGGTTATCGGAATACATATATAGCACCTTCAAAAACTATTTTAGCAAATGCTACTAAGGAAGAGATAGAAGAAGTTAATCGTAGGAAGGCAGAACAAAAAACTCAAAGAGCATTAGAAAGGGATGAAAAGAGAGCCATGCAAGATATGTTTGGTTTAGATGATGACTGGAATGAAGACTATGGTCCTGATGAAGACTATAGTTTAGATAGTTGGCACGAAGGTGTAGAGTCAATTAGTAGTTTTTGGGATGACCGATATACAGTTGAATCTAATCCATTAAGAGAATTTTATGGAACTGAACTAGAGTAGTTACATTTATATAGGAAACAATCCGAGGAGTTATTACTGGCTTTGGTCAGGAGGGATAATAAGTGGAAAAAAAAGAAAAGTGTACTGATTGTGGAAATGATACCTGGGAAACAGATACTAAAACATACGATGTAGTCTGCAAAACTTGCGGACTGGTTAGAGATTCATATTCTATCGACCCAGGACCAGATTGGAGAGATTATGCAGATGGAAGCGGAGCAGAGAATGAGCGAACTGGAATGCCAAGCACTCATTTACTTCACGATAAAGGTTTAACTACTGATATAGATTGGAGAAATAGAGATGGCCTTGGAGCCTCACTTTCTGGTAATGGGACTAAGTTAGCATATAAACTTAGACGACAACAACGAAGAACTCGCATGAAGGATTCTAGAGAAAGAAACTTAGCAGTAGCACTTAATGAAATTCAAAGAATTGGAAGTCGTATGTCACTGCCAAAGGCAACTCGTAGTGAATCGGCATTCATTTATAAAAAGGCCGTCGATAAGAAATTAGTTAGAGGGCGTAGTATTGAAGGTGTTGCGGCAGCGTGTATTTATATGACTTGCCGTATTCATAGAATTCCAAGAACTCTCGATGAAATAGGAATATTTTCACGTACAGGTCGCAAAGAGATTGGCAGAACCTATCGTGCATTAGCACGTGAACTCCAAATTAGAGTTCCTCCATCTTCAGCCGCAGATTATATACCAAGATTATGCTCAACATTAAGGTTGAGTAATTCTGCACAATTGCAAGCATTACAGATACATGAAAAGGCATCAAAGTCAGGTCTTATGAATGGTTGTGGTCCTACTGGTGTAGCCGCCGCCGCAGTTTATCTTTCTAGTAAAATGTCGAAAAATCGTGGTGATGAAAGAACTCAACGACAAATTTCAGATGCTGCAGGAGTAACAGAAGTTACAATTCGTAATAGATTTAAAGAATTATGCACCATTGTAGAATATAACGGTTAAATAGGTATCCGAAGGATGTATTACTATGGATGAGTTACAAATTATTACTATAACTGGAATTACTGCAAGTCGATGGCCTGCAAGTAATCATGCAGATTTTGGAGAAAAAGACCGAATTTATATTAAATCAGGAAAAGATGACCAAGGGTATTTTGACTTAAAATCTGGTGCCTTTGAACAAAATGATTCATGGGGTGTAGTAGAGAAACCTGATGCAATGGTTACACTTTGCTCTAAGTCTGGAATTGAAATATATCTTGGCCAAGTAGAAATAGTTGAAGCAGATTCTGTGGCTCTTGAATTACTAAGAGAATCAATTAAAAAACTAGCCACAGTTACTCATGATGGAATACGTGTAGAAGTTAATTTGGGACCTTCGATGGAGTTAAAGATTGGAGGAAGAAGCCGTTGGATAAAATCTAATGTGACCGTATCTATGGACAATCCTCAAAATCTAGAAGATATGATTACTGCAACAAGCGATATGGCGACAGCATTACTTTTACTAGAGTCGGAAAAGATTAAAAAGTCTTAAGTAGAAAGGATGTCAATACCTATCTATGGAGAGTCCAGTCTATGTCAATTTGGTGCAATGGTGCCAGGACAATAAGTATAGATTACAGGATGGACTAATTCAAAATTCAAAAAGTATAAATATAACAGATGCAAAGAAATCACATAAAGAATTTATATTAAGGTGGAG
>Ga0307995_1001488_pt1 | contig 14559 bp, 11 predicted proteins | sample EllFjometagen262_FD_203132 | JGI IMG/M metagenome (GOLD analysis project Ga0307995, IMG submission 203132) | Marine microbial communities from Ellis Fjord, Antarctic Ocean - #262 | ecosystem: Environmental > Aquatic > Marine > Unclassified | place: Southern Ocean | collected 2014-11-02
TATTCATAATATTAAAATTCTATTATTATTTAATACATTTATTTGTAATTAAGGTTAATGTTTTTAATGACTTAAAAACGCCAATTTTTTGAAATGAATAATCCTATTACTCAACTCTTTAGTATTAAGTACCCAATTATTCAGGCAGGAATGGTTTGGGCAAGTGGATGGCGGTTGGCCTCAGCAGTGAGTAATGCCGGAGGTTTAGGTTTGATTGGAGCTGGGTCAATGTATCCTGAAGTGCTTAGGAAACATATTCAGAAATGTAAAGCTGCTACTAAAAATCCCTTTGGTGTAAACGTACCATTGCTTTACCCTGACATCGATCAGTTAATGGAGGTAATAGTTGAAGAACATGTTCCAGTTGTTTTTACCGCAGCCGGTAATCCAAAACTTTGGTCAGAACACTTAAAGTCTAATGGATGTATTGTTGTTCATGTTGTAAGCTCTGTTAAATTTGCTTTAAAGGCTCAAGATTGTGGAGTTGATGCAATCGTTGCAGAAGGATTTGAAGCAGGTGGGCATAATGGTAGAGAAGAAACTACTACGATGACCTTAATTCCGTTGATTAAAAAATCAATTCAAGTTCCATTGATAGCAGCTGGTGGTATTGGATCGGGTCCAGCAATGTTAGCGGCAATGGCTTTAGGGGCGGATGCAGTTCAGGTAGGCTCACGTTTTGTTGCAACTCCAGAAGCTTCATCACATGCAAATTTTAAACAAGAGGTTATAAGGGCTGAGCAAGGAGCTACAGTATTAACATTAAAAGAAATAACCCCCGTACGAATGCTTAAAAATCCCTTTTACCAAAAAATAGATCAATTTTACCAGGGTGGAGCTACTGTTGAAGAACTCAAATCACTTTTAGGTAGAGGACGTGCTAAAAAAGGTATGTTTGAGGGTGATGTTATTGAAGGGGAATTAGAAATAGGCCAAGTAGCAGCTCAAATTGATTCCATTAAGCCAGCTTCAGAGGTAGTTGAGGAATTTATAAACACTTACAATTCCAGCTTAAATAATTTAAATAAAATTGATTAGGCACCTATTTTTCATTAAAATCAATCATTATTTGATTGTGAATTAAATCTTCAAAGGTTTCTCTTTTTCTAATAACAAGCGCATTGTTATTGTGCCATAAAACTTCAGTAGGGCGGTAACGAGAATTGTAATTACTAGCCATAGTGAAACAATAGGCCCCAGTATTTTTAAAGACCAAAAGATCTTCTTCTGTGATTTCTGCAATTTTCCTATTATTACCAAAAGTGTCAGTTTCACAGATATAACCCACTACTGTATAAAAACGTTCTTTTCCATTGGGGTTGGAAACATTTCGAATTTCGTGATGTGATCCATATAGCATTGGGCGAATCAGGTGATTAAACCCAGAATCTACTTGAGCAAAGACTGTTGAGGTGGTCTGCTTTACTGCATTCACTTTAGTTAAAAAGTAACCCGCCTCACTAACCAAAAACTTACCCGGTTCAAAGGCAAGCTCCAAATTACTTCCATAGGTAGTGCAAAAGCGATGAAAGCGTTCGGTGAGTTTTTCACCCAACTCTTCAATGTTGGTTTCAATATCGCTTTCGTGGTAGGGTACTTTAAATCCACTTCCAAAATCTAAAAATTCAAGATTCTTAAATTTTAATGCAGTATCAAACAATATTTCTGCTGCATATAAAAAGACTTCAATATCTAAGATATCACTCCCTGTATGCATGTGAACACCGTTAATAGTCATGTTTGTATTTTCTACAATTCTAAGAACATGTGGAATTTGGTGGATGGAGATGCCAAATTTAGAATCAATATGACCTACAGAAATATTGCTATTTCCTCCTGCCATGACATGTGGGTTTATACGAATACATACTGGTACCTCAGGGTGTTTTGTTCCAAATTGTTCTAAAATTGATAGGTTATCTATGTTTATTTGAGCCCCCATTTGAGCAACTATTTCTATTTCTTTTAAGGAAACACCATTTGGAGTAAAAATAATTTCTTTAGGCTCAAACCCTGCTTTGATTCCTAATTTCACCTCTTGAATTGAGACTGTGTCTAATCCTGAGCCTAGAGATTTCATAAAGCTTAAAACAGAAATATTAGAGAGGGCTTTACAGGCATAGTTAATACGTAAGTTTTTTACGCCCTGAAACGCATTTTGAAGTCGTTCAAATTGCTGTTGAATTTTAGCCGAATCATATATGTATGTTGGACTTCCTACTTGCTGAGCTATATTTTGTAATATGGAATCGTTCATGGTGTTCTTAAAAGAATGTAAAAATAGCAATGAAATTAACAGATTACAAAGTAAAACCTGAAAGAATATAAAATCACAACTAAATGTTGTGTTTGTAACAAAAATTTTTACTCAGCAGTCTTCAATATACGCTTTCGTTTCTCTATTTTTGCACCTCAATTTAGAAATGATATATGAATCTACATGAATATCAAGGTAAAGAAGTTTTAGCAGGTTTTGGAGTTACTGTGCAACGTGGTATTGTTGCTAAAACTATTTCTGAAGCATTAGAAGCAGGTAAAAAACTTACAGAAACAACAGGTGCTGAATGGCATATTGTTAAAGCTCAAATTCACGCAGGTGGACGAGGAAAAGGTGGGGGCGTTAGGTTAGCAAAAAGCTTGAATGAATTAGAAACTATTGCAGGAGATATTCTTGGAATGCAATTGATAACTCCTCAAACTTCACCCGAAGGAAAGAAGGTGAATCAAGTCTTGGTTGCTGAAGATGTTTATTATCCTGGTGCATCTGAACCAAAAGAATTCTATATGTCGGTTCTATTAAATCGTTCAACTGGGCGTAACATGATAATGTATTCTACTGAAGGAGGTATGGATATTGAGGCTGTAGCCGATAAAACTCCTCATTTAATTTTTAATGAAGAAATTGATCCTTCCCTTGGTTTAATGCCCTTTCAAGCACGAAAAGTTGCATTTAATTTAGGCCTTTCTGGAGCAGCATTTAAGGATATGACTAAATTTGTAAGTGCTTTATATAGAGCTTATGTAGGTTCTGATGCTTCTTTATTTGAGATAAATCCTGTATTAAAAACTTCTGATGATAGAATTATCGCAGTAGATGCAAAAGTTACAATAGACGACAATAGTTTGTTTAGGCATAAAGATATTGAGTCGATGCGTGACTTAAGCGAAGAAAACCCTGTAGAAGTTGAGGCTCGTGAAGTGGGTTTAAATTACGTTGATTTAGATGGAAATGTAGGTTGTATGGTAAATGGGGCCGGACTAGCCATGGCCACAATGGATATGATTAAGCAATCTGGAGGCGAACCTGCAAATTTTTTAGATGTCGGTGGAACTGCGGACGCGGCTCGTGTCGAAATTGCTTTTCGTTTAATTTTGAAAGATCCAAAAGTAAAAGCCATTTTAATTAACATTTTTGGTGGAATTGTTCGGTGTGACCGTGTGGCTCAAGGAATTGTAGATGCTTATAGAAATTTAGGGGATACTGTTAAGGTTCCTATTATTGTTAGACTTCAGGGCACCAATGCAGATATTGCTAAAAATATAATTGATACTTCCGGATTGAATGTTCTTTCAGCTACCGCCTTCCAAGAAGCTGCTGATAGAGTTCAAGAAGCAATCTCATAATTGACATAATGTCAGTAAATATTAAAAATTAACTGACATTATGTCAAAAAAACACTTTGGCCTTTTTTTTGCTTTTAGGGATAACAAATAATATTGTTAACCTTAAAAATAAAATCATGAACTTAATACGTAAACAAACACCATTTTTTTCTTTCAAAACTGATGATTTTTTAAATCCTAATAGGAATCTAATATCACCTTCAGAGTCAAATTCATTACCTGCAGTTAATATCAAAGAATTAGAAACACTTTTTGAAATTGAATTGGCTGCTCCAGGTAAAACTAAAGAAGATTTTGAGATTGAAATAGAAGATAGTATTTTATCAATTTCTTCTTCATTAGATGACGAAGGGAAAGAAGAAAATGAAAGATATACCCGTCGAGAATTTAGCTATAACAGCTTTAAAAGAACATTTACTATCCCTGACAGTGTTAACGCTGATAAAATTGACGCAAATTATACTGAAGGAGTGCTATATGTTTCATTGCCAAAACTAAAGGAATCGTTACCACTGCCAAAAAAGTTAATTAAAATTAGTTAATTAAAACAATTATTTGTTCTAGTTAAGAATCGGTCTTTAAAAGAGATCGATTTTTTTTTAAATTAAAGCTTGATGTATACTTTTTTTTTAAACAAATAATAAGTTGGAATCCAAATTACTACAACATAAAGAAGCGCATAAACTAGGGAACCTAATTTTAAAGGGAGTCCAATATTACCCCATAATCCCATAAACTCATCATTCAATGCAATTCCTAACCATTTTGAATTATAAAAAACAACGGTTAATAGACTAGATAGTGTGTATGCGAAAATGGAATTTACACCAAAAACATGTGCTAAACGAAAACGAAATCTAGTTTTTTTAACGTCAAAGTAATAGGTAGAAGCTGCTAAAGTGAGCATTCCGACACCACCCGTAAAAAGTGTAAATGAAGAGCTCCAAACATTCTTGTTAAATGGAAAAAACCATTGCATAATATCCCCCAATAAGAGTAAAACAAAACCAAGAAAAAAGATTTGATTAAGCTTGTTTTTAAGCTCCGCTTTTTGAAGTAATATATAACCCGCAAGCATTCCTATAAGTCCATTTACTATAGCTGGAAATGTACTTAGAAACCCTTCAGGATCCCATGTGTGTCTATATAGTCTTCCCGGAACAAGTAATTGATCCAAAAAATGAGCCCAGTTTTTTTCAGGGACAGATAGATCTGGCGAACCTATTCCTGGTATAGGAACATAAGCCATAAGTATCCAATATCCTATTATAATTCCTGCTCCTAAGTAAAGCTGAGTCTTTCTTGAAGTATATAAAAAAAGTATAGCACAAGTAAAAAAGACAAAAGAGATACGTTGTAATACTCCAACAAAGCGAATGTCTTGAAAATCAAAATTAGGCCATAACCATAAAAACACTCCAACTAAATAGATTTTAAGTGACCTCCATGCAATTTTTTTGGTGATTTCCATTCGACTTTTTCCAGACTCAATTTGTTTGGTTAGAGAAAGCACAATAGAAACTCCAATTATGAATAAAAAGGCAGGAAACACATAGTCTGTCGGTGTAATTCCATTCCAGTCAGCGTGCAGAAGTGGGGCATAAACAGATTTCCATGATCCTGCATCATTAACTATAATCATTAAAATGATGGTTAACCCTCTCAAAATGTCAAGAGATAATAAACGTTTATTTGCTGTTTCCATAATTATTTTTATTTAATTTCAATTGTTCTTCCTCCTCTACTTTTTGTATCAAAAGTACGAAGACTTATTGATGCTTTGTCTTTTATTGTAATGGGTTTAAGATAAAGAGGATCTCCTTTTGAAGGCTTAGATCCATCAAGTGTATAGCGCACCTCAAGCCCAGGGAATTGCTGACGCACTTTTAAAACACCATTTTCAATAATTCCACCTGGTTTAGGCAAATCATGTTGGATACCTCCATATAAATTATTGATCATAGGAAGGTGTCGTTGTCCTATATTATTTACAAATAAATTCCATGATTTATTAAGTAAAGGTTTTTGCTCCTCAAGGGTTGTTTTTTCTATCCACGATTCTTTTGCCGACCATGCACGTTGAGCAAAAACGATTAGGTTTGGCATAAATAGTTCGTCCAGCCATTTTTCAGAATTCACGGTTTCTGTCCAGAGTTGTGATTGAATCCCTAAGAAATTTGAAACAGCTTCGGGTTTGAGTTGTTCTTTTTGAGCTACGGTTTCTTTATTAATTCCCAGTGCCTCTAACTTTACTTTATTTGCAAAAACGTTAAGTGGTTCGGTACCCCAGCTATCTTTGTAGTTAACATACCCTGACCAACTCAACCCACCATTTTCAATGTCCCGATCATCTGTCATGTCAAAGTAGAAGGCGGAGGAATTACTCATTATTGCTTTGAATCCTAAATTATTAAGTCTATAAATCATGTCTTCTCGATCTCCACCCCAAGTGTTGTTCCAAACATAAGGAGTAAAATCTAGTTTAAGTAATTTATTATTTATACTTATTTCAGATTGTTCTTTTTCAGAATGAATCAATAGAACATCTTCCCAGCCAGCCATTTCTGCTCCTGTATTGGTTATTAATTTATTAAGAACTTTAATGTTGTATCGGTAAAGATCGTCGATGTCTTGAATATCTGAATTTTGAGTTACATATTCCTTGCATAGAGGAGATTTACGCCAAGGACCAAAGGGAAGTTCATCTGCTCCAATATTAAATACCTTCATTGAAATATTTGCTGTTTCATACATAGCTTTAATTTCTAGTATCACCTTTTCGTAAAAATGATAGGAACTTTTTTTGCAAATACAAATCACATTATCGTTAAAAAGTTGAGATGATATATATTCACTTTTATCTTCGGGATCATGAAGCATATACTCTTCAGCTTTGCTTAAATCACCTTGGGCTTTATATTTGTTGTATCTTGATTTCATCGCAACAATGGCAGCCCGAGCATGAGAAGGGAAGCTAATGTGAGGAACAACCTCAATATGACGTTGAGCTGCATATTTTAAAATTGATATAAAATCCTCACGACTCAAAAAACCGCTTCCTGAAGAAGTTTTTTTACCAGAACCCGATCCATACATAGGAATTAGTCGGTCACTTTCATCTATAGTAAAACCACGTTTCCCCCCTATTTCCGTAAGTTCTGGAATCCCAGGAATTTCAATACGCCAACCTTCATCATCTGATATTTTTAGATCTAATCTATTTAGCTTGTAAAGTGCCATATAATCTAAAATCTGCATGATTTTTTGTTTTGGAAAAAAATTTCTTGCAACATCCATCATGAAGCCTCTATTTTTAAAACGTGGATTATCTTTAATTTGAATAATAGGGAGTTCGTCCCCTTCTCGTTCAGCAATGATTAAAATTTGATGAAGCGACTCTAAACCATAAAACACGCCTTTGTTAGTTGAGGCTTGAAGTGTGATAATTTTTTTATTAATATCCAAAGTATAAGCTTCACTCGTCAGTTTTATATCTTTTTGAATAGAGATGTTTGCTTTCCCTTTGAATGAGGGCTTTATAGCTGTCTTGACACCCTCTTGAAGACGTTTTACTAAAAAAGTGACATCAATATCAAAATCATCAAAATCAATATTAAACTCAGAGGGAGTGTGCCTATAGTTCCCTTCAAATACTTCTTTTTTAGGCGCTGGGATTACCCATTTTAAATCTGTTTTAGATAAAATTTCAATTCCTTCGTAGGATGCATAACGATCCGCTGCCGATGGAATATTCAATTTTTCAATTCCTTTGGCATCTCTCCATTGAATACTACTTTCCAAATCCAAGGTGGAATTTGTTTTAGCATTATGGATAAAAAATCCCTGAGGTCCCATTACTAAACGAGACATTATCCCCGTTTGTGTTACAGAAAAATGCAGTTCTTCTCCAGGCTTTAAACTGTGAGATTCTCCAAAATCAAAAATCAAATATTGTTGTCCGTTAACAGAGGTATAGGTTATTTCCTTGGGAAGGCTTTCAGTGATAACTGACCCGTAGATTTGATTCCAATGTAATGACCATTGACCTCCTTCCCAAATTTTATTGGTTGGATTAGTAATTGAAAAAGTAACATCCATTTTATTATTAGGTACGTCAAAGGAATTGACAGTAAATAGAATAGGAGTTTTATTTATTTTGGGTGATTGGCATTCAACGCAAAGCCATAAAGCTAAAAAAGCCAAAAATATCTGTTTCATTCAAAAAGGTTTTAGGCTAATTTAAATGAAATAATTAAATCAAAACGATTCTAAATTTTTATGTAATCCAATTTAAACCCGAATCAGTCAACTTTGGTTTTAAACCCCTTGATAGCAGCATTAGGCTCAATAATGTTATAGCCCTGCCAAAAAGTTGGGTCGTATTGGTTTAAATTGATTGGTAGTATTATTGATTCTTCTTTAAAGGTTTCAAATTCTAATTTTGAAATTGGAGTTGTTTCAAAAACAACCATTTGATATTTTTGATATAGTCTGTTAGACATATCCAAATCCATTTTTAATTGATTTTGTTTGTTACGCCCTTTAACAATTTTATTCTTTTCGGTAATGACCAATGGACGTTTAATCATTGAATCAGATCCGGAAACGTATTCAAGGTACTGTATGGTGTATTTTCCGGATTTCATTTTTTTAAATTGTATAATTACTTCTTTTAAAGTTTCTTTAAAAGAAAGCCCCAATAAGCTAAAGTCACGAATATTTTGAATGTTTTTATACTCCAAACGTATCAATGTCATTTGATCAGCATCCACATAGATTTTTCCTTTATAATCTGCATTACCATCAGGAGTAAAAGATATAATATAAACAGGCGTTTCTCCAAAATAAGTAAAGTCAGTTATTTTAAAACTATACTTTTTGGATTTATTTAAAATGAAAAGATTAAGCTTTTCATTTTCAAAATACTGAATTATATTTGTTAGAATTCTTTTTCTTGACTTAAGAAAAGAGTTTTTTTTAATACTATCTTTTTGTATAATACTTAAAGTATCTTGACCTTCAGAATCTACGATTTTATCAGCATCTATTTTAGTTCCAAGAATTCCTGTACGAATTTTGAAATACGAATTAGTCTTCACATTCTCTTTTAAAATAGTATCAAAAAGTCTTTCGATATTTTTAAAAATAGCAGTTGCTTTTTTGTCTTCTAATTCGAGTGCTTTTTCGAGTTCTAGCTTTTGATTATCTTTTGAGAAATTCCCGTAAAGATTTCCTAATATTTCATTGTGCCAGTCTGCTTTTCGGGGGATTTTCCTTAAGGTACTATCCCAAAAAATCTGTTTAAATTCAGTTATTGAGCTTTTCTTAATCTTTACATTGAGTTTAATGAATTTTTGTCTCCCCGACTGTCTAAAGAATAATTTTTTCTTAGTATATCCTAATTCATATTTGCTTGGTATATCCTGTTTTATTTGTTTTATTATTTGGCCAGCGGTCAGTGTATTGTTTGAAAGAATAATTGAATTTAATGCTATAGAAGTAGGAGGGAGGTATATAATAGAATCCTTAAATTGACTGATAGGGAAACCTAGCTTTTTGTAACCCATACATGAGATAAAAAGGGAATCATTTTTTTTTGAAGTTAGGTCATATGAAATCCTAAATTGCCCTTCTTCATTGGAAACGACTCCTTTGTTGTTAGATAAATAGATAGTCGCAAATGAAATTGGTTTTTGTGACACGCTATCTACAATAGTCGCACTAATTTCTTGACCTCTTAGTCTTGAAGACAAAGCTAGTAGTGAAATGTATAATGCAAATATTGTGAAAGATACTTTTCTCATTTTCTTAATTTAATTTTTAGAATCAATCCATTAGTAAAAACATAAAACTTTAATAGGTGTTTATAATTGTTTTTGTAAAGCTTTGATTTCGTCTCGAAATTTTGCTGCCTCTAAAAAATCTAGAGACTTTGCAGCTTTTTCCATAGCTTTTCTAACTTCTCGAATTCGCTTTTCGATTTCAGGTTTGGTTAAATATCGATTTGCTTCTTCTGCTACCTTACGGTTCTCTAGTTCTAGAGCATAAGTAGCAACAGAATTCTTTGCTAGCGCACTGTTTAAAGATTTATTTAAAGCTGTAGGGATTTGTTTATGCTTTGTGTTGTAATCGATTTGTTTTTTACGACGATAATTGGTTTCATCTATTGTTTTTTGCATACTTTTTGTAATTACATCAGCATACATAATTGCTTTTCCATTGATGTTTCTTGCTGCACGACCAACTGTTTGAGTTAGTGAACGAGCAGAACGTAAAAACCCCTCTTTATCAGCATCTAATATTGTAACAAGTGAAACTTCAGGGAGATCTAGACCTTCTCGTAATAGATTAACTCCTATAAGTACATCAAATATTCCTTTGCGTAAATCTTGCATTATTTCAACTCGTTCTAAAGTGTCAACGTCACTATGAATATAGCGACAACGGATATTTACACGACTTAAGTATTTGGTGAGTTCTTCCGCCATGCGTTTAGTAAGTGTAGTAACCAGGGTACGTTCATCTTTTTCAACACGTTTCTGAATTTCTTCAATTAAATCATCTATTTGATTCAAACTTGGACGTACTTCAATAATTGGATCCAAAAGTCCCGTAGGGCGAATGATTTGTTCTACAAAAGCACCTTCGGTTTTTTCCAACTCATAATCAGCTGGCGTGGCGCTTACATATAGAACTTGGTTTTGTAAGGCTTCAAATTCTTCAAATTTTAAAGGACGGTTATCCATGGCAGCAGGTAATCTAAAACCATATTCTACCAAATTTTCTTTACGACTTCGATCTCCACCATACATTGCATGAACTTGAGAAATAGTAACATGACTTTCATCCACAATCATCAGAAAATCATCTGGAAAATAGTCTAATAAACAAAATGGACGTGTTCCTGGATTCCGTCCGTCCAAGTATCGAGAATAATTTTCTATTCCTGAACAATATCCTAGTTCCCGTATCATTTCCAAATCAAATTCAGTGCGTTCAAGGAGTCTTTTGGCCTCCAGGTGCTTTCCGATTTCTTTAAAGTAATTTACCTGTTTTACTAAGTCTTCTTGTATCTGTTGTATCGCATTTTGAAGGATTTCGGGTGAGGTGACAAAAATATTAGCTGGATATATGTTGACTTTTTCGTATTGCTCTAATCGAGAATTATTAATTGGATCAAATGCTTCTATAAGTTCTATTTCATCTCCAAAAAAATGTACTTTATAGGCAATGTCAGAATATCCTGGAAAAATATCAATAATGTCTCCCAAGACTCTAAAGTTTCCACGACTGAATTCAGCTGTAGTTCTAGAATATAAACTTTGGACTAAACTATGCATCAATTGTGTTCTTGAAATTTGTTGATCCCTTTCAATTTTTATAACGTTTTTTTTAAATTCTGCAGGATTACCAATTCCATACAAACAGGAAACTGAAGCCACAACTATTACATCACGTCTCCCAGATAAGAGTGAAGAGGTTGTACTTAATCGGAGTTTTTCAATTTCCTCATTTATTGACAAGTCTTTTTCAATATAAGTTCCACTAGAAGGAATATATGCCTCTGGTTGATAGTAATCATAATAAGACACAAAATACTCTACTGCATTTTTAGGAAAAAATTGTTTAAACTCTGAATAAAGTTGAGCTGCAAGAGTTTTATTATGAGCTAAAACTAGAGTCGGTCTTTGTAGACGCTCAACTGCGTTAGCCATAGTAAAAGTCTTTCCCGAACCTGTAACTCCTTGAAGTGTTATGTATGGATCTTTGTTTTTAAATTGAGATACAATTTCTTCAATAGCATTGGGCTGATCACCGGTTGGTTGAAATTCTGAAACAAGTTTAAATTGCATATCAATTTTAAAAATTCGAAATTAAGAAATATCGCCCTTAGTTTATAGAACTTCAGTGAAAGAAACTATAAATCACTTTTCTTAAGAATTATATAGGACCCCCAAATAAATAAAAACGACCAAAATAACACGATAATTATTCCTAATACAGAAACTGAATAATCTTTTGTTAATCCATCTCCTAATTCTTGAGCAATATTTTGAACTGCAGAAAGTCTAGTAAAAGGTTCTTTAATGAGATTAGACATTGCATTTAGTGGAAAAAACTGAAAGACTTGTTCTGCAGAAAGCTGTGGAATTATATCTGATAATTTCCATTTCATTAAACCAAAACAAATCCCTTCAAAAACTTGCCAAAGTCCTAAAAAACCAAGTGAAAAAGCAGACCTTTTAATGAGTATTGACAAAAACAAACAAAAGCTAAAAAAGCCAAAAAGTTTTACTGCAAAAGCTATGAGATATTCTAAATCAGAAAAAATTATTAACAACTCGGTATAATCTGAATATAAACTACCTAAAATTAATGAAATTATAAAAACTAACAAGGTAGATAACAGAACAAAGGCTAGAATAGTGTATGCTTTTGAGAGTATAAACTCTTTTTTACTCAATCCGTCAATTAGATTTTGTTTTAAGGTTCTGTATGAGTATTCATTTCCAACCATTGCAACAATTATCACAGCAAAAAATATTTTCAGTAAGCTAATGATGAATGTGTTAAAGTGCCATATATAAGGAAAATTAAAGATACCTTGTTCTGCAAGATAAAATTCAATAGGCCCTATCTCAACTTTAATGGTGCTTAAAACAGCCACACTAAAAATCAATAAAAAATATCCAAAAATGAGAATTTTTGAGATTCTACTGTACCAAAGCTTATGAAGTTCAATGACTAGGAGTCGAATCAAATTATTACTGTGTTAAGGTTAAAAATTCTTGTTCTAAAGAAGGTTGTTTTTTTATAAAGTGTGTCACAAAAATTGTTTCATTAGCTAATAATTGTGAAAGCTTTTCTTCGCTCAATGAATCATTAAGAGATACATGATAAAAGGTATCTGTCCATTTCAATTGTTTAACTTCAGGTATAGACTCTAGATATGATTTAAGTTTTTTTGAATCAGTTGCTCCAATTTCAAAGTAGCCATGCGTTTGAGTAATTTGATCAGTTGGGCCTTCATAAAATTTCACTCCATTTTTTAAAACAATCACCTTATTACATACTTTTTCAACTTCGTCAAGTAAGTGAGATGCTAAAATTATAGTCGTACCCATTGAGGCTATTAATGTAATAAGTTTTCGAATTTGTTCTATTCCTTGGGGATCTAAGCCGTTTGTTGGCTCGTCTAATATTAATAATTCGGGGCTGTTGACTAGAGCTGCTGCAATAGCAAGGCGTTGTTTCATTCCTAAAGAATACGTACTAAATCTACTATTTTTTCTATTCCAAAGCCCGACCAATTCAAGTTTTGCCGCTATGTTATCATAGGAGCATTTTTTTATTTGACAAATGAGTTTTAGGTTTTGAATAGCTGTCATGTAAGGATAAAAATTAGGACGTTCAATTATTGCACCTATCTTTTTAAGTGCTTCATGGGTACTTAATTTTCCTTCGTACCATTCAAAGCTTCCTTCTGAGGGATTAACTACGTTTAATACCATTCCTAAAGCAGTAGATTTGCCACTTCCATTTGGTCCTAAAAGACCATATACATTTCCTTTTTTTATGGTAATGGAGAGTTTATCAACTGCCTTAAAATTTCCGTAAGATTTACTGAGATTTTCAATTTTTAAAAGAGTTTTTTCCATAAAGTGGACTTGATATAATAAACGATTGAGTGCTTTAATTGTTACACAAAAGATAGTACATTTGAGAAAAAGAGGGAATGGAAGAAAAATTAATTTCACAAAAAAAACCATTTTATCCGATTTCATCTGAACTGGCATCTTTTTTAAAAGCCTATGATCGCTGGATTGATACTCCAATTTTTTACGATGACTTACTTCGTTTTTCAGGTTCGGTTGTCGTTTATGATAAAAAAGATGAAGATACTCTGTGGGTAAGAGTTTATTACACAGACAGTGAGCGAAGGGAGATTGATTATAATTTAAAAAAAATATATACTCTTTTACATTCTGATGGAAATGTATCTGGAATTCCTTATTTAAATGTAGATGCAATTGATTACTGTACTTTTGGAAACTCAAAACCTTTTCGAATTAAGATTAGGAACATTTTGAATGACAATTTTACATATTATTATTTAAAAAAAACAGATGCTTCAAGGATTTATGGACTGGAGTTTGAACACATGCTTTCTCCTTATAATTTAAATTTTCTAGTAAATGATAGTACTTTGATTGAAGAGCATATTGCGGGTATTCCTGGCGATGTTTTTATTAAAGAATTCTTGTCAAAATGTAATGATTCTGAAAAATCTCAAATAGCAAAAGAGTATGTGAAGTTTAATGAAAGATGTATGATTCGTTTATTGGGAGATATGCGTTCTTATAATTATGTCGTAGTTCCTACACATGATTTTGATCAAGTTATTTATAAGATTCGCCCTATTGATTTTGATCAACAATCTTTTGAAGGAAGATTTTCTGTCTATCGCCCTCAATTTTTTAAAGAAAATTTAGAAATAATGGAGGTGGTTAAAACCAAATTAAATCAAAATTCTATTAATCAATATAAGATTGAGGAACGATCAACTGTTGCGCGAAGGATTATTACTTCAGGTGATCGTTTGGAAAGATTAGTCGAAATAATGCAAGAAGAAACCTTGACACGACCAGAAAATTTAAAACGCTTAAGACATGAAATTTATAAATTTACTAATGAAAAATCTTTTGCAGAAAGTAAATCTATAGGAGATATAATGAAGGCTTCCTTCGACTTTGTCCGTTTTCACTATGAAAAAGTTGACATGTATAATCTATTTCAATAGAAATCACTATCGTTATAATCGTTTTCTTCTAGATCTTTTTCTTCACTTTCTTCTGAAAAATCTCCTAGTTCACTTTCAAATTTTTTTTCTGGAGCTTCGTCAGGAACTTCTCCTTGAGTGTGAATTAAATTAGG
>Ga0307995_1001490_pt1 | contig 14557 bp, 14 predicted proteins | sample EllFjometagen262_FD_203132 | JGI IMG/M metagenome (GOLD analysis project Ga0307995, IMG submission 203132) | Marine microbial communities from Ellis Fjord, Antarctic Ocean - #262 | ecosystem: Environmental > Aquatic > Marine > Unclassified | place: Southern Ocean | collected 2014-11-02
TTTCAAATTTGAAACCTTTATATTTACGAATATGCACAAGAAAGTGTCGTGTTTAATTATAATTTTTACTTTTTTTAATTTATCTGCACAAGATAATGAGATTGGAATTTTTGCAGGAGGAACAAATTACATAGGAGATATTGGGCCGACTACTTATGTTAATCCTTTTGCATATGACGGTTCACGCTTGAAACTTCTAGAGACTATTGGCACAGAACCGACTTTTTATGCCCTTGGAATTTTATATCGCAAAAACTTTAACAATAGAATTGCAGCAAGAATTCATTTTAATCATGCTAACATTGGAAGTAAGGATAAATTACCTAAAAGTGCATCTTACAGAAAACTAAGAGATTTTGAATTTGTAAATACAATTCAAGAATTTGGAATTGGAATAGATTTTAATTTTTTTGAATTTGATCTTAAAGAAAATTCTTTTCAGATTACCCCTTATGTTCATACTGGAATTTCTTACTTAAGGTTTAATTCTCTTCAATATCCTGATAAATCCAAAGTTGCTGTTAAATACGCCAAAGACAGTTCCTTTACAATCCCTATTACATTAGGCTTTAAAGTCAAACCTATAGATAGTTTTGTTGTTGGGTTTGAAGTTACTGCTAATCATAGTTTTACTGACAATTTAGATGGTAGTAATCCTAATTTCAAAATCCCTAATCAAAATTCTCAAGGAACCTTTGGGACAAGTTTAAGTAAAGATTGGTATGTTTTTAGCGGATTTACATTAACTTATATATTTGGAAGTGAATCATGTTATTGCCCAAAATAAAGACTTAATGAAGGAAGAAATATTAAAATCCAAAATACCTAGTCATGTTGCAATAATAATGGACGGCAATGGCAGGTGGGCTAAAGGAAAAAACAAACAGAGGATTTTTGGTCATGAAAACGGAACTAGATCTGTAAAAGATTGTATTTCTGGCGCACTAGACCTAGGTGTTAAAAATTTAACACTTTATGTTTTTTCAACAGAAAATTGGCAAAGACCAAAATATGAAGTTAATGCGCTTATGCAGTTACTAGTTAGTTCGTTAGAAAAAGAATCGGAATCTTTGATTAAAAACAACATTAAATTATCTGCTATTGGAGATTTAGAGTCCTTAAAAACTATTACTAGAGAAAAACTCAATCAAGTTATTTCAAAAACTTCAGGGAACAGCAAACTCAATGTTAACCTAGCTATTAGCTATGGATCAAGGCAAGAATTAGTGAATGCCTTCAAGGCCATATCTAATAAAGTTAAAAATAACATAATTTCTGATGAAAACATTGATGAAAACATAATAAATGAGCATCTTTACACCCGAAATTTACCTAGCGTAGATCTATTAATAAGGACTGGAGGAGAATTTAGAGTTAGTAACTTTTTACTTTGGCAAATTGCATATGCTGAATTATTTTTTACTGATATTCTTTGGCCTGATTTTAGAAAAGAAGATTTTTTTAATGCAATAGTTGATTATCAAAACAGAGAAAGAAGATTTGGAAAAATTAGTGAACAAAAATAAATTAAGTACTTTTTTTAATAATACTTTAAAAAATTACACCCTATTAATGTTTTTAATCTTGAGCTTTGTTTCAAAAGCTCAAGACATTGAATTTGATAAGGGAAGCGAATATGTTATTGAAGAAATTTCAGTAACTGGATTAAAGAATTTCAATGAACAAACCGTAATTACCTATACAGGTTTAAGACCTGGTCAGAAAATTAGAATTCCAGGTGAAGAAATAAGCTCAATAATAAGTAAATTGTGGAAGCTTGATCTTTTCAGTGATATAAACTTCTACCTTACTAAAATCGAAAACAATAAAGCAAGTATAGAAATTCAAATAGAAGAACTTCCAACTCTCTCTGAATTCATCATTACTGGACTAAAAAAATCTAAAATTGAAACTATAGTTAATGATATTGAACTAAAGAAAGGAAAAAAAATCACTGAAAACTTTATCAAAACCACAAAAAATTATATTATAAATAAGTATAAAAAAGTTGGTTTTTTAAATACAAAAGTATCTATAGACATAAAGGCTGATAGTAGCGAAGTTAATTTCAGCAAAATGTTAATTCATGTAGATTTAGGAGATAGAGTTAAAATTGAAGAAATTAATTTTAATGGCAATGAAGTTGTAAGTGCTAAAAAATTAAAAAAGAAAATGAAAAATACCAAGAGCAAATTCTTGGGAAGATTTTGGAAAAAATCAAAATATATAGAAAAAGATTATAAAGAAGATTTAACATCAATTCTAGATTTCTATAAAGAAAAAGGATATCGTGATGCAAGAATTAAGATGGATTCTGTCATAATTAAGGATAATAATATTGTGCTCGACATTGATATAGAGGAAGGTAATAAATACTTTTTTGGAAATATCTCGTTTTTAGGAAATACATTTTATTCTGACAATCAATTATCGAGAGCTTTAGGGCTTTTTAAAGGAGATACTTATAATGGAATTCTATTAAAGAAAAGAATTGCTGATAACACAAAGCCAGACGGAGAGGACTTAACAAATTTATACCAGAACAATGGGTATCTATTTTCCAGTATTAATCCAGTAGAAGTTTCTGTTGAAAATGATACTATTAATTTTGAAATAAGAATTATTGAAGGAAAACCTGCTTATTTCAATAAAATTACTGTAGTTGGAAATACTAGGACCAATGATCATGTGATATACAGAGAATTAAGAACTAAACCCGGCAAACTATATAGTAAGGATAAGGTTGTAAGAACGGTTAGAGAACTTGGACAAATGGGATTTTTCGATCCTGAGCAGATTAGTCCAGATTTCAAAAATGTTGACCCTAACGCTGGGACTGTTGATATTGAATATGGTCTTGTTGAAAAGGGTGCCAGCCAAGTTGAACTTCAAGGTGGTTATGGTGGTGGTGGATTTATCGGAACTCTAGGACTTTCTTTTAATAACTTTTCTGCAAGAAATTTACGTAATAAAGCAGCTTATAAGCCTGTTCCTATGGGAGATGGTCAAAGTCTATCCTTGAGGTTTCAAGCAAATAGATTTTATAATACTTCTAGCTTTTCTTTTTCTGAACCTTGGCTTGGAGGAAGACAACCTGTTTCATTTTCCGCATCTATATCTAAAACAAAACAATTTAGATATGACTACCGTACTGGATTAGCTAATAAAAATCAATTTTTTGAAATTTCTGGAGCTACTATTGGGTTAGCAAAAAGACTAACAGTTCCTGATGACTTTTTCACTTTACAACAATCTATTGGATATCAATATTATAACTTAAATAATTACTATACTGGTCTGTTTACTTTTGGAGACGGGAAATCTAATAACATAGCCTATACTATCGCATTATCAAGAGACAATACTTATACAAATCCTGTTTTTCCAATGGGAGGTTCTCAGTTTACTCTGAGTGGAAAATTTTCATTGCCTTATTCTTTATTTGGCGATATAGATTATGCCGATTTAGGAAATCAAGAAGCATATCAAGATGATGATGGAAATGCGGATCAATCAAAAATTGATCAGGAAAGATTTAAGTGGTTAGAGTTTTATAAAATAAAATTTAATGGAACTTGGTATACTAGAATAATAGATAAATTCGTTTTAAGAACACATGCTGAATTTGGTTTCTTAGGAGCCTACAATAATGACAGAGGGGTTATTCCTTTTGATAGGTTTTACTTAGGGGGTGATGGTATGTCACAATATGCTATGGACGGAAGGGAGACTGTAGCGTTGAGAGGTTATACTAATCAATCTCTATCTAGTCAAGAAGGATCAACTATTTATAATAAATTTTCTTTGGAACTGAGATATCCTATTACTCTAAAACCTTCTGCTTCAATATTTGCATTGACCTTTTTAGAATCTGGAAATGGTTATGATAATTTTAGAGACTTTAACCCTTTCAATTCAAAGAGATCTGCAGGACTTGGTATAAGGATTTTTATGCCAGCTTTTGGTCTACTTGGAATTGACTTTGGATATGGGCTAGATAGCGACGTGGCTGGTGATCTTGAACCACATGGATGGGAAACTCACTTTGTAATCGGCCAACAATTCTAGAATTATTATCTTTAATATAATTTAAAAATCACAGGTGATAAAAAAAAGTATCACATATTTAGTTTTCATTGCTTTAATAAGTATTCAAATAGGCTTTTCTCAAAAAAGTGAAAGAATTGGTTATGTAAACATGGAATACATTCTGTCAAAGATGGAAGATTACAAACTCGCTAATCAACAGCTAGAAGAAAAAATAGGGAAATGGAAAAAAGAAATTGAATCAAAAAAAGATGAAATTAGAATCCTCAAAGACAGTTTAAATGTAGAAAAACCTCTTTTAACATTTGAAATAATTCAAGATAGAGAGTCTGAAATTGATTTTGAAGAGAAGCAATTGAATGATTATCAGATGAAACGATTTGGAGTTAACGGAGATTGGATAGCGCAGGAACTAATGCTAATCAAGCCGATTCAGGACCAAGTAATGAATGTGGTGCAAACAATTGCTAAACAAAAAAAGTTTGATAAAATTTTTGATCAATCTGCCGATGCAATTATGTTATATTCCGAAAAAAAATACGATATTAGCGACCTAGTTTTAAAAAGCATTCTAAGGACAGAAAAATTAGAAAAGCTTAATATTGAATTTGAGGATGAAAGTTTTAATCCTGAGTATGAAGCCAGAAAAAAAGAAATAGAAGAAAAAAAGGCTAAAAAAGCTGCTGAAATTATTTCTAAAAGAGAATTGCTTCTAAAACTAAAAGAAGAAAAAAGAAAAGAATATCAACGTAAAAGAGATAGCCTTTTAAATTTAAAAAGAAAAAATAACCCTAAAAAAAGTTAAAAGATGAAAGTTTTTAAAACATTAAGTAGTACTATTTTATTTTTATTTGCAGTAATGACAATGACAGCTCAAAGTAAAGTTGCTCATATTGATTCACAAGCATTAATCAGTTCAATGCCTGAGGTTAAAGAAGCTCAAGTTCAACTTGAAAAATTACAAAAAACTTATGCAACTGACATTGAAGCTTCAATGAAGGAATACCAAACAAAACTTCAAACATATTCTGCTGATGCGCAAAATCAAACAGAAGTTACAAACCAAACACGTCAAAAAGAATTAGCTGGAATGGAGCAAAACATTCAACAGTATCAACAAACTGCACAACAAGATATTCAAAAAAAACAAGCTGATTTACTAAAGCCTTTAATCGATAAAGCAAAAGCAGCTATTCAAAAAATTGCTAAGGAGCAAGGATTTGACTATGTTATTGATGCTACAGAAGGTGGTAGTTTAATACTAGCAAACGGGAAAGATTTAATAGAAGAAGTAAAAAAAGAGTTAGGATTCTAAATCTTTTTTAATCTTTTAAAAAACAAAAAACTACCTAAATCACTTTAGGTAGTTTTTTTTTATTTTTATTTAATGAATAACTCACCAATAGGTATTTTTGATTCTGGAATAGGTGGAATTACTGTTTTTAATTCTATAAAGAAACTATTGCCTAAAGAGGATATTATTTATTTTTCAGATAATTTAAATTCTCCCTACGGAAATAAGCCTATAGAAACCATAAAAAAAATAAGTTTCAATAACACTCAATGGTTATTAGACAATGGTTGCAAATTAATTGTGGTAGCATGCAACACTGCTACTACAAATAGCATATCAGATCTAAGAAATAAATTTAATATACCATTTGTAGGGATAGAGCCTGCTATTAAACCTGCAGCAATGAAAACGAAAACAGGCAAAATAGGAGTTTTAGCTACTAAAGGAACTCTCTCTAGTGATTTATTTAATACTACTTCAATTGACTATGCATCAAATATTGAAATTCTTGAAAAAAATGGCGATGGATTGGTTGAGTTAATTGAAAATGGAATTTTTGAAGGAATTGAAATCGAAAATTTATTGCATAAACATCTCGATTTCATGATTAATAAAAAAATAGATCATTTAGTTTTAGGGTGTACTCATTACCCTTTTTTAATCAAAGTTCTTTCAGAGTTATTACCTAGTTCAATTAAAATAATTGATAGTGGAGAAGCTGTTGCAAAACAAACAAAATCTTTACTGATAAATAATAAAATTGAAAATAATTCTAATCAAGGCAAGTATTCTTTTTATTATAATGGAGACTCAGCATCGTTAAATAAAGTTTTAAATCATAAATTTGAAATCAAAAGAATCTAATGGAAAAACATAACATTAAGTTTAAAGAAACTAGCAGGGAGGATGAATTGGAATTTTATTCAAATATATTTTTATCTGAAAAAAGAATTGAATTTGAAAAAATTGAAGAGGCAAAAAATTTTCCGTTAATTCAACAAATTTTTTATTTACCATTTGTCAATAAAGTTATACTTAATAAACATTCTGTCTATATAGAAAAATTAAACATTTTAGAGTGGAAAGATGTTCAAGATGAATTGTGTAAACAATTAGAAGATTTCTTGAACGGTGGCGGATTGGTTAGTCAGGTTGAGCTAACAAAAGCATCTCCTATCACTGTTTATGCAGAAAGCACTCCAAACCCTAATGCAATGAAGTTTGTAGTCAACAAGAAGCTTTTTAATGATGTTTATGAGTTTAAAAGAGTTGAAGACACCAAAGATGCCCCTTTAGCTAAATCATTATTTACTTTTCCTTTTATTCAAGAAATATTTTTTGATTTTAATTTCATTTCAATAATACAAAAGCCTGATTCAAATTGGGATGAAAATATAATGGATGTTAGAGAATTTATACGATCCTTTATTCAAGATGAGAATACTATTCTTTATGAAGAAAATTTTATTAAAAAATCAGATCCGAAAATTATAGAAAACTTAGATGATGTCTCTAAAAAAATAATTGAAATCATTGAAGAGCATGTTAAGCCTGCTGTAGCCTCTGACGGAGGAAATATTGTTTTCGAATCATATGACAAAAAAAGCAAAAAAGTCAATGTAATACTTCAAGGTGCTTGTAGTGGATGCCCGTCTTCAACTATAACACTTAAAAGTGGAATAGAAAGCATGTTAAAAGAAATGCTTCCTGGAATGATTTCTAGTGTTAACGCAATTAATGGTTGATGTTATTTATTAAGAACGAAATTTTTTAAATAAGCTGGTTCAAAATAGGCTAAATCTTCAAAGTTAGAATTTATAAATTTTTCATAAGATAATTTAGCCATTTCCTTAGATGACGGAAAATTATCACTGCTTGAAAAGCTTAGATTTAAATTATTCTTGATTAATCTCTCGCATTTTTCTTGACCACTTCCTATAAAATGTAATTTAAAACTTGATGATATTTCCTTAAATGAATCATCATTTATAATTTCAGGTTTTTCTTTTTGAATCAAATTATAATTAGAATCATAAACAGCCGAATAAACCTCATCTCTTCTGGCATCTAATACAGGAACTATTAACCCTTTTTTAATTTTAACTTGTTTTGAAAGAATTAACAGAGTTGGTAATGAAATCAATGGGATATCTAAAGCAAAACACAATCCCTTTGCGGCGGCAACTCCTATTCTTAAACCCGTATAAGATCCAGGACCTTTACTTACAGCTACAGCAGACAATTCATTAATTGGAGTGTTTGATTCTTTTAGAACTTCCTGAATAAAAGCATGTAATTTGGTTGAGTGAGAATAATTTTCATCGTTTTTTTCCTTAATTGAGATTACTGTTCCTTTATGTGCTAATGAAATTGAACAGTTTGTTGATGACGATTCAATATTTAAAATATAGGACATTAGTTTATAGTGATTGGAACTCCAAAATAAAATTCTAAAACTTTAAGTTTAAAAATATAATCGTATTTAGTTCTTATTAGCTCTGATTGCGCTAACTCGAAGCGTTGTTTTGCTTGAGTAAAGTCAAACGAATTCATAGCTCCAACTTCAAATTTACTTTGAGCATATTCAAAAGCTGATTTTCTAGCTATAACTAACTTCTGAGAGGCAACATAAGCTTTGTAAGCTCCTTTAGCATCGTTATAAGATTGATTCACTGTATTTTCTAAGTCTAATTTTTTCTGCTCTAAAGAATTAACACTTCGTAAAATATTTATTTTAGTTTTATTGACATTTGTTCTATTAGATAAATTATTTAAAATCGGAATTGAAAGACTTAGGCCAAAATTTTGTCCTGCGTTCATATCAAATTGATCAGCAAAGGATAATGGATCTGCCGATTTATATTTTGCATATGGCGCCAATACCTTTTCATTAGTTCCTTCAACAAATCCAATAGCATTAGTTCCAAATTCTCCTGTTGGAACGAATCGATCGCTATAACCAATTCTTGAACTATAAGAATAGGACGCTGATAATCTTGGCTGTAATGATGATTTTGAAAGCTCTAAATCCTTTTTTGCTATCTCAACATTAGTTTCACTAATCTTTATATCTGTTTTATTTCCAACAGCATAGTTAAATATTTCTTTTGGTGTTTTATCTAAAATATTAGCAATAGGGATGTCATAAGTCTCATTAGCAATTTCAAAATTTTGGTAGTCTTCAATTAAAATAAGTTGAGCAAGAGCAATTTTAGATAAAAAATAAGCATTTTGAGCATCCACTACATTTTTTTCTTGCGATGCTAAGTTTGCCTCTATTTCATAAACATCTCCTTTAGGAACAACTCCTCCATCAACTAGTTCATTTACTCTTTTTAACTCTTTTATCGTAGTATCTAGTTGAAGCAATTGAACAGCTAATGATTCTTTACTAAATAAAATTTGTAAATATGAATTAGCTACTCTAAGAGCAATGTTTTCTGTCATATCTTCTAACTGATACTGGCTAGCTAATATGGCAAGGTTGGCTCTATGTAATCTTTTTACGTTTTGAAGGCCATTATATAAATTAACATTTAAATTTAAATTCATGGAAGAGAACTGGGTAGTAACGTTCTCTAAAAGACCAGTAGTAATATTTTGATTTAAACCAACGTTCCAAGAATGACTACTGTTTATATTTATGTTTGGAAGGAAATTTCCAATTGCTCCTCGTTTGTCAATTTCTGAACCAACGTAATCTAATTGCGATTGTTTAATTGAAATATTTTTTTCAAGCGCTCTTTTTACACAAGCCTCTAATGTCCACGTTTCTTGTGCGTATTGTATGTTTGAGCAGAAAAGAAATAATATTAGTGCTTTTAAAATTTTCATATTTATTATTTTTCTATTTGATTTAATCATCACAGGTTTTCTTGCTGTAATTATTCCCTATCTCCGGCATCCTTCGATTCAACATCTCCTCTTTTATCCGGTTCAGTTTTATTCCATACTTTAATTTTGTCCGTTTTTGAAACCCCTTCAATTAGTTCTGCATTAATTCCATCTGAGATACCAAGCTTAACGTCTTTTCTTTCAAATTTTTGATTAGATGTTTCTATTTCTACGTACGGTTTTTTTGTTTTTGAATCATATTGTAATAATGCTTCGCTAATTGCCGTTACATCTACCTTTCTTTGAGTGACTATTGAGGCATTGGCACTGTATCCTGCTCTTATGACATACTCATCGTCTAAATAAACTTCTCCTTCAATTTTAAACTGAATCGCTCCACCAACTTCTGTTCCTTTAGGAGAAATTAGTCTTAATGTAGCATTGTATTCTTTGTTTTCTATAGCTCCTAAAGTTATTATTAATGGCATGTCTACAATCAATTTACCTACTTCTCCTTCATCAACCTGTCCTTCAAAAATCATTTTATTTAAATCGGCAATAGTAGCTATTGTAGTTCCTGCATTAAAAGTATTAGCTTGAATGACTTGATCCCCTTTTTTTACGGGAATTTCTAAAATAGTTCCTGAAATAGTAGCTCTAACATTCGTGTTTGTTATAGTTGAGCCTCCTGATGAACCTAATTTAATTATTTGTAAATCACTTTTAGCATTTGACAAATTTTGCATGTCTTGATTATACCTTAAAGCGACTGAATTAAAATCTTTTTCTGAAATAATTTCTTTAGAAAAAAGAGCCTCGTTTCTTTTAAATTCTATTTTAGAATTGCTTAAAACTATTTGTGCACTCTTTACCCTTCCATCTGCGCTGTTAAGCGTTTGTTCATTTGGGACTACTTTAATTCTAGCTATTAAATCCCCTGCTGCTACTTCATCTCCTTCTTCAACTAAAATTTTTTCAATAATTCCAGATATTTGAGGAACTACGTTTACTTCATCTTCTGGCAATACTTTTCCAGTAGCAACTATTTTTTCTTCAATAGTGGTAGTTATTAATGTTTCTGTATCATATACTATAGAGGATGTGCTATTAGATTTAATAAAAAAAGCACTAGCAAATAAAACCCCCATTACAAGTAACCCAATTCCAATGTATTTTAAATATTTCATATTTATTAATTAATTAATTATTCTATTATTCTTCTCTTAAAGCGTCTATTGGTTTTATACTAACAGCCCTTTGAGCTGGTATTATTCCTATTAATGTGCCAAGCAATACCATAAGGGCTAAAGCCCCTAAAACATATGGAATGGGAACTGTTGGGTTCGTGTAAGGAAAACTTGTCATATCTTTTGTTGCCGCATTTATTCCATAAAGAACTAATGCCCCTAAAATAATTCCTATTATTCCAGCTAGAATTGTTAAAAAAACAGATTCTAATATAATTTGAGCTCTTACTTCTGAAGGAGTAGCGCCTAAAGCTCTTCTTATCCCAATTTCTTTAGTTCTTTCTTTTACTGAAATAAGTAAGATATTTCCAATGCCGATAATACCAGCCAAAATAGTAGCTATTCCAACCACAAGAGATAAAAAAGTTAGTCCATGGGCAAAATTCATTGTTTTTCTAAAAGCTTCTCCTAGGTTAAACCCTCCTATTGCTCTTTCGTCATTTGGATCAATTTTATGAATTTCTTTTAAAGTAGCTTTTATGTCTTTTTCCACTTTCATTCCATCAGCACTCTCATTTGCAGCGATCATAAAAAAAGCAACATCATCTCCAGTGTTAAATATTTTTTTAAAAGTTGCAAAGGGAATATAAATATCTCCGTCATCTCCAAAACCTCCTCCTTCAACAAATTTATGCACTCCAACTACTCTGAAGTTTAATTTATTTATACTAACGTACTCTCCTATTGGATCTTCGTCTTCTTCAAAAAGCTCTAACTGAGTCCTTTCTCCAATAACACAAACTTTTCTTTCATATTTTATGTCAGATTCATTTATGAATCTTCCGCCATCATAAATTTTAGAGGTAGCAATTTTTATATATTCTGGGTATTCTCCATACACAGAATATGTTCCTGTTTTGGTTCCTCTCACTATATTTCCACCAGGAGATCCAAAAACTCCCGCAACAATCCTTGGGGCTATAAATTTTATACCTTTTACTCGTTTTTTTAAAACATCTGCATCTTGAACTTTTAAAGTAATATTTCTTTGAGATTTGTAGCCTGCATAAGGTAAACTTGTAGACTGAGCCCAAATAAAAATACTATTTGAAGCTATGGATTGAAAAGCTCTTTCAAATCCATTATCAAGACCTTTAGAAGAGCCTGAAAGGGTTATATAAATAAAAATTCCCCACAATACTCCAATCATAGTTATTATGGTTCTAATTTTGTTTTTTTGGATTGATCCAAAAATTTCTTGCCAAGTGTCCCTATCAAATAATTTTTTCATGTCAATTATCTCTTAAAGCTTCAATTGGTTTAATTCTTGCGGCTCTTTTAGCTGGAAGATAACCAGCAAAAGCTCCAAAAGCTATTAGTAGTACAGTAGCAAATATGCCAGTAGATAAATCAATATATGGATTAGTTATAAAGTATTCTTCTTCTAATTTATCACCTATAAATCTTAAAAAAGCTATTCCAGTAAAAAGACCAAAATATCCTGAAATAGTTGTAATAAAAATAGATTCATGTAAGATCATTCCAATAATTGATTTGGGAGTTGCTCCAATTGCCTTTCTTATTCCTAACTCCTTTGTTCTTTCTTTAACTACAAAGACCATAATGTTTGATATACCAATTATTCCCGCAAGTAAAGTGCCAATTCCTACAAAAGAAATTATGTATTGTAACACGGAGGCAAATTTATCATTCTCATTCATCTCAGTTGCTTGACTTCTTATAAAGATTCCTCTAGGGTCAGTAGGGGCAATATTTTTTCTTTTTTTTATATATTTCTTTAATTGGTTTTGAAAAGCTACAGCTCCACCATATCCAATTTCAGGTTTATAGGAAATAATTATTTGACCTACTTTGTCAGTCCCTTTTTGAATCATTTGAACAGTCGTGTATGGAGCGTAAATGATTCTTTCTTCATTATCCCCACCGTCATCTTGAAAAACACCAACAACTTTCCATGATCTTCCTCCTCCGGATATAAATTTTCCAATACCATTTTCACCTTTAAATAAATCCTGTTCAACAAGCCTGCCGATAACCACATTTCTTTCTATATTATCTACATCTAAGCCATTAATGTACCTTCCTTTCATCATAATAGTCATCTCATTTTTCTTGTGAGAAGGTCCAACGCCTCTAAATGAATAATTGTTAGACTCTAACTTATATCCTGCGTTACCTCTAAATGAAATTCTTGGAGTTATTCCATCAATATAAAATTCAAATCTAGAGGAAATCTCTTTTAAATCATCATTATCCAACTCAATCAACCTATTAGCTTCATAGCCCATGTATGGCTTAGAAGTTCTGTTTGGTCTTAACCACATAGTGTTTAAAGCATCATCTTTAAAAAAAGATTCAAAAGTGTTTTTAAGACCATTTCCAAAACCAAATAATACTACAAAAATTAGTATCCCTAAAGCCACAGTAAACCCTGATAGAAAGGTTCTTAGTTTGTTCTTTCTAATTGTTTCAAAAATTTCTAACCAACGATCTCTACTAAACATTAAATAACTTTTACCATTTTATTCTTTTTATCTTCTACTATAACTCCATCTTTTAATCTGACAATTCTTGAACACATTTTCGCAATATCTTCTTCATGAGTAACAATTAAAATTGTTTTACCTCCCTTATTTATATTCTGAATAAGGGCCATTACTTCTTTTGAAGTTTTAGAATCTAAGGCTCCAGTAGGTTCATCAGCAAGGAGAACCTTAGGTTTAGAGACAAGGGCTCTTGCTATAGCTACTCTTTGTTTTTGTCCCCCTGAAAGTTCGCTAGGCAAATGAGTTGCCCATTCTTTTAGTCCAACGTCATCCAAATACTTCAAAGCCTCTTCTTCTCTTTGCTTTCTTTTTACTCCTTGATAATATAAAGGGAGAGTTACGTTTTCTAATGCAGATTTATAATTTATCAAGTTAAAAGATTGAAATACAAAGCCTAAAAATTTATTTCTATAATTCGCAGCTTTAGTTTCATCTAAGTCTTTGATAGGAACCCCATCTAAATCATATGAGCCCTTGTCTAAAAGATCTAACATTCCTAAAATATTTAAAAGCGTTGACTTGCCAGATCCAGAAGATCCCATTATAGCAACCAATTCACCTTCTTCAACATTAAAGTTGATTCCTTTTAAAACATGTAAGGAGTTTGATCCCATTTTATAGGACTTATGTAAATCTTTTATTTTAATCATAACCTTTTGATAATTATGTTGTTTTCACTTATACTATCAATAATTGTGCCCAAATTTAATTCTTTTTTACGTATGTTTTATATGATTGTAATTGTAAGAAAAAAATCTCAAATTGTTTTTTCCCTTCACTAGTTATTGAATAATCTGTTGTAGGATAACTTTTTTGAAAATATTTATCAATTTTAATTAATCCCTTATCATTTAGATTCTTAAGTTGAGTACTTAAATTTCCTTTTGTAGCATTAGTAACGTCAATTAATGCTTTAAAATTACAAGTCTCAACTGTCATTAAAAATGAAACTATTTTGAGTCTTAAGGGGTTAAACAATAATTTTTCGATTTCCTTATTCATCTTTTTTTTGAAGATATAGAGCAAACCCTGGAATTAACATTCCAAAAGTTATTCCAACTACATTAACTAAAAGAAAATTTAAATCCGGAACAAAATAGGTGTAAACAGTAAAAATGATTAATAGAAGACCCCCTAAAGTTATCTTATTGAATTTTATAATTAAACCTGACATCATCAAAGTCATTCCAAGAACAAATAAAATATTCTGAACAGGGTTAACATTATTAAGCAATGATATAATAATAATTCCAATCCAAGAAAAACTAAATACTCCCCAAATTATTTTAATGACTCTACCAAGTATAGTTTCATATCCAATTGTCTTTCTAGTTTTAATATTATAATAGGTTGTGTAAACTATTCCTAATAATGGAAATAACACCCAATATATTGTTGAAGAGTAATAGCTAAATTGTACTATCTGGTGAAAAAAATACTGAAATAAACTCATTGAAATTATTAAAACACCCCAAAAAATAAAGTTAAATCCAAGAGGTTTTAAATTGTATTTGGCGTTCTGTATAGCATCGTTAATTATACTGAGCTGTTCTTCTTTTGTCATTATATATATTTTTAATATTGCACAAATATAAACTAGTTTACTTTATAAACCTAATTACTTTTAT